>BNJS01002061.1_pt1 | contig 229640 bp, 230 predicted proteins | sample 8540461 | NCBI WGS metagenome assembly BNJS01 (sample SAMD00202454, study PRJDB9452) | human saliva metagenome | isolation source: human saliva | place: Japan | reverse complement strand
GTGCAGGCAGGAACAACAGTTGTCGCGAAGCTGTTAAGAGAGAGGTCACGGTGGTGCTGCCACTGCAAAGGTAACGTAGGCCATCAACTTACGCCGCCAGGTTAAAACAAATCAATGAAGTTATGGCGTTTCCGCGCTAGGTGTAAGAGAGCAAAATGCTGCTGTGACATCCGTTGTAATAACTACTGATACTGCCATTGCAAGAACAATTTAATCGATAATCTAATAATTGAATACGGCGTCATATAAAATTTTATTATTTACTTGGTGCTTATTGAACAGTTTTAAGTGTTAAACAAAACTACCTAAAATAATTTAAATTTATTACAATTTTGTTACTTTTTGAAATAATTTGTTATACAGATAAGAAAAACTATTATGCCAACCACAAGGAGGGCCAAGAAAAAAGAAAGTATGTTATCGTGGTACGGCTGTAACGATGATCAATCATCGCCTGTGGTGGAGGAGAAACAGACCAGTCAGACGGCAACAAGTACAACAGAATCTTTTTTGGTTATCGGCAGCGTGGAATGCGTTTGGCTGAAGGCGAAGAGAAGATGCGAACAGTACATCACCCATTTAAAGTTGATCCCCGCAACGCGAAGATGCAACAGAAAGGTTCATATAGCGGCAATGTTACGGTAAAAATGAATATGACTTTTACTCAGATCGTCGTGAAAGCCTGAGGAATGATGAGTTTATTCCGCTGGTGAGTGAACAAGCGTACCGATGAAACAACATACTTACGATCTGTGACGCAGACTCGAAGATGGACAGGGCACTGACAGCAAAGATTATGAATATGCATAAAGAGCGGCAGATTCCAATACTGCAGAGCAGGGATTTTGCTTCACCCTAAAGAAATCAGCAATTGTGAAAGCAGGGTAGAGATTGGAGTTACACAGGACACAAAACCCTTGAACTGAAGCACCTACTACTTTATGAACTTCTTCCATTCAACACGTTCCTCAAAGAAAGGACATTGTAATTTGTATGAGACCAAGAGGATAGCAGTGGTCCACTGGGCCAGAATAACCACCTAACTTAACTCTGAAAGAGGATACCGCTGGGATAGCAAACAATGAATGGTCATAACGATGTTACTACAGTTATGAATGCCTTCAGACAGGTGAACGATGTCGTTTCTACCTCTGAGGAGTGGAGAAAATTTAATAGTAGGATATCACAAAAAGTGCAAAGATTCTTTTCCTTCAGATGACTATTAACCAAGATAAACTTTTCCAAAAATCGCGCTTTTAATGTTCTAGAAAGGCCCAATGCAACTTTCATAAAAGAATATCAGTTTTCATTGTTCCAGGTTGTATAAGTTGTAGGAGGTAAATATAGAGAATAGAGGTGTCAAAGAAGTTGATGCAAACTTGGACTTCTAAGAAATTTTCATCGAGAACTACAAGGAACTATCTACAGAAATTACTTCATTTGTGGCACTTTGTTCAACTTTTGGTATATAGGAATGTTATTCAGTGCGTTTGGAATCAACCAAAATAGAGCAGATGGAACAATACCGTACATAAGGGTGACTACCGTCAGTTTATCTGACACTGCTGATTATGATCCGCGATGCTTGCATTTCCATCAAAATGCAGAGGCCAAATAATAATAGCACGGCGCATGACAACCACAGATGCTTCAGCGTGGGCGTCAAAGGCCGATATACAAGTGCTGAGGAGCTTGATGAGGCAGTTAATTAATATCAACGGTGAACGGCCAATGTATTGAATGACATGAGAAACATACCGAACCAGTTTACTTCACAGGATATAAACCAAGATACAGACGGATGAGCGACACGGCAGGTAAGATTTAATTCATCACTGCTTCGGGAAATATAAAATTAGTTAAAAAGATTTTTATATATGGTACTTACCGTTTATTATTATACGTCACATTTTTCATGGTGCAGAGACCCTTCAGTAGGCAAGACTGCCTACAGACTCTTGAAACTATAGAGTAAAATATGACTTGATAATAATAAGTAGAGCAATATGCAATTTTATAACACACTACAAGGGAGATTTTAAATATCCGGACGAGAAGTGGTAAGACAATGTCAAGACTGCGCTTGTGTCGGTAGAGTTAAGTCTTCGTTATGCTTGCTGGAATTTTGATTGCATCCTTTGTAATCAGGTATAAACAGAGGGAAAAGCACTGATTATAATACATACTTAGGTATTACAATTTCGTTTTTATACCGGGTCTATTGCCGTTGTTTTTGCGAACTAAAGCATCGGGCGGATGTATATGGACGGGGAAGGACTTGAATACTTTTGACCACCTCCCAATGTAAGTTTGATCAATTAAAACTTATGCAAGATATAGCAATGTTTTGAGGTTCGGCGATTAGTCCATTGCAAGGAGTATCAATATAATTAGAAAGATGTTTAGAAACGCACTTCCATAATTACCATAATCGGTCCTCAGACGTAGGTATTTTTACCGGATCACGGTTATTGGCGGTTGTTTAAAGTACCGGGATTAGGCACTTTGTAGACTAATTACTGCAAGATCCAATGATAATAGGGAACAACAATCTTTACAGTCCTTTCCTAGTATCACAATGATGGTTGATACTTTATGGGGTTGCACCCAGATTAAACTGGTGATTAGAGTGGATAGTAGAGTTGGAAGTATAAGGAAGAATTGATATAATCAAACTTATTGGATTAGATAACAAATTGAATTCAGCCAGACCAGCGTTGCTATTATTGGCTGATTGGAGAAGATTGGGCAAATAAGCCGCAATGGTTGTATCGATTACTTACTGTTATGGCGAACACCCACAGCGGGTATTCGTTCAAAGAAGGTGTTGAGTACTGGGTTTCCTATGCCAAGTTTCACTTGAACAGATGACAGTAGACGATTCACAAGACTTAAGAAGAATTGATTTTATTGGTACAGTATACTTATACTGTTATTGCTATTTAGAGTTTTGTAGGTGGTAAGTTGATGTATATATGAATAGAATTATCATCAATTGCACCTGATCATTAAAGTCAACGCTTTGGAACACGAATGGCACGACAATATATAGGGTTAAGAATGTAAGAGGATGATACCAAGAAAAAGATTTTATAACATGCAGATGCTAAGAGGATATTGTGGTAAGGCATTTGATACCTAATACGATTAATGGTACTATATCAACTTTTGACATACGGACATATTTCGGATGTTTTTGCTATTCGTTCAGGCACCTGGTCTTGGGTGCAAGGTGGCTCTTCATAGTATTTACGTATCATTGACGCCTACCTTTCACAGGGACTTACAATGCTGGCATTATTAGGTGATGGCTTGAGATGCACCTGACCCAAATCCAGACAGTAGAGAATATGAAATAGAAAAGAAAGTATCTTAATACCCAATATATCATTTAATACTTATGCCGGAGAAGTAAAAGCTGCAAGAGGGAAGTTGAAGACGAAGGAATCATGGCCAGAGAGAAAGGGATGAAAACAGTTACTCACAGATGATACACGTTCACTGACTCTTCAACACCAGTAACAACAAAACAGTACGTCTGCGCGATGGCAATGATATTCCGTGATCCCAGGCGAATGCTCAATCCAACCATGAAAAACAAAATGATAATGGAATCACTTCCACAAAATGCAGAAGAGCTTGGGGCAGGATGATAAAGTATCTTTAAACTCCCACGGTGAAAGAGTAAATAATTTCAGAACTATCGGGGAAGACAAAGAGTTAAGCGATAGCTATTACCGTTTTTCAAAGGGTCACTGGTGGATGAATCCGCACTTGATGACTATCAGGTCAGATACAGAATTGAGGAAAAGAAATGCAGTTGTAAGAAGTACCAGACGGGGTAGCTGATTTTGCCGATGAACTAGTTATGTACAGGAAATTAGAGACAGAACAGATATTACGATCATCCACATACGGGCTCAGGGTACCAAGACCACAGGTACGTTATATTCCCGAGGACAATTAGTCACTTCTGGGGTATAACACGTGATTATGCACGCAGATGTACGGGAGGCTGTCACCGATGCGAGTACTGACAACAAATGTAGGTGCTGGCCGCACATCCCAAGGCGCCAGCTAGAAAGACCATTAGAGATAGTGATGAGTAATGATGAGAGAGGTTTGGTCGAGTTACACCGGACGAATTTTCAAAATTAAAAACAAAATAATAAAGCGCAGTTGCCGTAAGTTTTATATAGAGGTGAAACTTTAATAGTAGAACGAAAACAACTTGCGGCCGTAATACACAAATTTATATAAAGCTACTGGTGGTAAGATATTTGAGGGGAAGATACTAAAAATAGATAAAAAAAGATATTAAATCAAGAAAGTACAAGATGATACTGTGATCTCTTATATTCTTCACCAGATCTAAAATGACAATTGGTGAAGAGGTAGTTAATAAGGTTCATTGTATCCGAAGGGGAGACAGGAAAGAGCAGTGGAACTTAAAACGGTAGGTTCATCGCTGACAGCGAGATTTGCGATGAACTTTCGCGGTCAGCAGCGAATAGGTACAGACACTTGAGTTGAACCATCTGTTTGTGATGAGCCTATTTTTCGGTACCGATGTACTCCAGGCTGCGTTTTGTGCCAGCACTGTTGATTGACCAAAAGAGCAAAGCCCTTAATACCTGTTCATTTCATGACTCGATGTTAACACATATCAGACAGAATTGGTGTTATGTACCTTGGAAGTATGAATGAGATTCCCAAAGATAAGCTTTACGATTGACCTTACATCCATACACAAGAGCCTCTATATCGCTATACCACCCCAACTTGCTCTGTCGAAGGATAAACTTTGAAGGAGAAACTTTCTCTGAATTATGCCTGAAGGTTGTAAATTTGTTCAGATGCAGATATTGTATGATAAATGTAAAACCTGCAGTCTGAAACTTAAAGAAGTCAATAGATCATTTTGCTGCTCTGTCACTTGTAAGGATGAAGGGGATTGAGGTCATAAGAGCTTATGGAAAGTATAGACAGATTAACACAGTTTACTTATATAATAAATATAAAAGCACATATAACAACAACTTGTGGTATGTAAATTTGTTGATAAAAACGTGTAGACACTCTGAACATATATACTCCTTTATATTGAATTAAATGAAGTCTAATTTGACCAAACATCATAACATTTGGAAGAAAACCAGACGGTAATAACAGACGAAGAAGTGACAGTTGCTCCTCAAATTGCAGCAGGGATGTACCGAAAGGTCTGAGGCTCTCAATGCGGATACAACCTCTGTCAATCAGCTTGTGGGATATATTATGTCTGTGATCCTATATTAAGCATTACCAATCACAACAATGCAAGAAGTAGATAATGAAGGTTGAAAGAGATGAGCTTGTAGAAGAACTTATGGAGCATTACAGAATCTTTCACAAAGAGCAGTAAGAAGTCTATGTTTATGGGTAAGAGATAACAGGAGAATAATGGGCTCATCAGGGGTCAAAGACCTAGGGAGAAGCAGCAGATGGACTGGGATTTCTAAACAGGACTTGAAGTCATTAAGAGAAAAGAAGAAAATAAGTTGACAGATTAGAATTGCTGAGCTAAGATGGTGAGGTGTGCAAGATAGTATTAGCTGAAAATATGATGGTTCTAAGTAAAAGGTGAGTTTGAAGAATTCCATACATTACAAAAAAGAACTGAATAGGCTTACTTGGGGATGAGAGACCTACCACGGTAAGGCCTGATGAAGTTAAGGGGATAGAAGCAGGACTTAAGCGTGAAGAGCGTAAATAGTTGATAAGGTCGCTGCCACTTTTATTTTAGAAGATTAAGAATTCAACAAAAAATAAACTAAGAAATGAGAACTATGTTAGAGAATGAAGAATTAAGAACAATCGATTTTGTTGATGAAGACGAAAATGAGGAGTTAACTGTACTGTCAGACAAGACTTGCAGGGGGTTGTTATCTCCTTGTATCAGATGCAGATTGAAGATTAAGATGATGATGTGCTACAGTGATGTATGTGTTCATCATCATGGGAAGAGCCGTATCTGGAAGACGGCAGAAGAGGTTGTGGCTACAAAGTTGTTAAGAAAGCAGTATTACGGTGTCTAAGTGAAGAAATGATGGGATGACGCAGACTTCAGCTTCCAGTAGAATAATTGTAAATGAAGTATATCAGAACCTGAGAATAGGTGGTTTATAAAAACGAAAAGGAAATGAGAATACATTTAAGTCACTGACAGTCACAGGGCAGCGATTAGTGAGGGGTGTTGCGGCGCAGATGAACACTCACTGCAGAAGATTTTTGGATTTGGTAAGGAACGTTATATCCTGATATTGGTTGTTTAGTTGATGTCATCGCAAATAAGTACAGTTTTGTTCGATATGGGCTATAGATAAGCTGCTCACGATTGCTCACTGATATGAGAAATCGTTCCGGGCGACAGGCATCACTACCTGATTTGCTCGGAATTGCATCGCGTATTTTCATTGGAAAGATTTTATGGAACTTCTTGAAATGAAAATAAAGAAGCTGACAGATTTCAGGTTACCATGAGGCAACCGTACGGCTATTGCAAGGGGATTGCAGAGTAAAGCAGGTACAAGGCTGATTTACCGACAGACAAATGATCTACACGATAAAATCGAAAGCCAGGAAAGCATACATGCTACAAGCAGATACAGAAAACAAAAGAGGCTGAGGAAACTTAGACTGTACTACAAAGACACAAACAGTAAGAGGAAGGCAGAAGAGGGAGGATTAGATAGCCTCGCCATTTAAGAGGCCAAAGAAAACGCAGATTAAAACAAAGACCGGAAGAAGCCTGCAATGTCTCAAAATCATCTCTGGTCTTCGAATATTGGAAATGAATCATGAACAGAAGAGCATCAAGACTGTAAGGTCATTTCAGACGATATGTCGAATCGCCACTGTTGCCTGGAACAAATATCTGAAAAAAATATTGATAAAGTAAAAGGCTTGTTAATACATGGTCACGAATATATATACTCCTCATATCTTAAAAGGATATTAATGCTCGGTATGAACAAGGTTACAGTTTGTTTGAGCACCATGAGAAAGCTTGTTCACCAAGTAAGATAAGTTAATGGCTATCCATCAATCTGGGCTGTTGAGATTGAATTTATAAGGGACCAACATTGCGATGCAGTTTCGTAACATATTTCGTTGAACCATTGTGTTGCGACTTTAAGACTACAATCGTATTTGGGATCCATCGATTTACAGACGGCAGTCGGGTGGGGAGTTTGAATATGTGAGTCCACAAACGTTAAACCGGGATTACTGTCTGAGAGGCCAGGTTAACCTTTATTACGTATTTTTCGAAATAAGAATAATAGATTATACAACTTTAAGCTCAATGACAGGGTTCGCAGATAATCAATCAGCAGAGAATCAATGAAAGAAGGTAGACGGAAGAAGATGGTTACATTATTTAACAGAGAGCGGCTACTGACCGCGAAAATACACTATAAATATGATGATGACTATCCGATGAACAGATAGTGCTATAATACAGGTAGTCAGCAGGCTAGGCCGGGGTACCTTTCCAGGATGGCTGTTTACATACAGTAAGTACTGGCCGATACATTATTCAACTCCGATACCGGAAATGAAAATCTGTATCCAGTTATAACATTGCACTTGCGCAAGGTTACACAAACAAAATATGCTCAAAGAAATTGCTTATCGCTGCTGTTTAAGCGGTCTATCCACGAAGGTGACATCTGGTCGCTATGCGGAACTTGCAGAAGAGACACAGAGAACACCTTTCATTCAAGAATGGTAATGTTCTTGAGCTAAAGAAGAAAGGAAAGAAGACCGTAGAATGCGAACAATGGCGATTGGATCAACAGTGATGTAGGTACCGGTAATGAGGGACAGATGAAGCTTCAAGACGGACTAACAGTTACATTTGTAATGGAAGGCAACTGTTGACCACGCCAACAGATCATATTTCTACAATAGTGGTTATTGATACGCCACATTGGCGCCAGGATATGAATAACGCAAAGAACAAACTGATCGAAATCAGGGATACCTGCATGTGACTTTAGGAAATGACCAAGCGTTCCTGCGATACTACTATAATTATGATATTGAGTAATAATGTGGAGGTGACTTCGCTGGCTAAAGAACAGAAAGAATTGCCAAATATCTTTGGGGCTATACATATCTTCTGGAATATTGCTTTTTACTATTTGTAGTTACAAGGCACTATGCCATAATTGCTTTATCAGGTGTTTGGCCTGTATCGTTAACAAGAAATCAGGTTATACTATCGAACTATAAACAAGGGACTATGATAAAAGGTTTTGGATGCAAAGAAGATTGCAGTTACCACCATTTTATTTGAGGCGTTAACTAGTTTGCCGGAACTCACTGGGGTTAGACAGACGAGATTTAAGGCACATACCTGCAAGGATGTTCAAGGACAAGGATGTAAAAAGAGACCGAAACTAAAGATAAGACCATGGAGAAAAAATGGTAGAGATGAGTTGGAAATTGCCTGACACTGCCCAAACATCCAGGTGACTTAGATGAGATCATTAAAGAGGAATTTATAAGAAAGGAGAATCATTAATTATGAGCCGAAAAACCTTAAATACTTGAAGTAGGTACCGCTAAGGTTTTTCGTTATTGTTTATTTTTCGATATTGGAAATAGTCAAAACAACCATTGGAAAGAATGGAAGAAAGAGTGCCGAGGATACCTATGCTACGACAAGAACGATACCAGATTCACGAGCCGGCACCATAATGATTTGAAGAGAGATAGTAATAGATGAGAATAAAATATACAGAGACTGATATTGAGGTGGAAAGAGCCACACGCCATGACAAAGACCGACATTTGCAGCTTAAAGATATCGACGCAATCATAATTCTGCACCCGGCGTGTTTATGTTTACAAAGAGATACAGCACCTGAGATGAGATATTCATATAAGCACACAGGCGAACAATGTTAATTATGCGGATTTTACTTGGTACGACCAGCTACCAGGAGTGGTGTTCAAGAGAGTCATAAGAAATCAAGAGACAAGCATACGGATGATAGCCAGAGACTGTTGTTGTGTATGGCTTACCAGAAGGTGCTCACCAACTACATGTGACGGGAAGAGATGCCAATTGGGAGCCTGTACCACCCTCGCAGGTGGAAGAATTATAAGGAGAGACCAAGTATACTATAGAGAAACAGAGAAACATATTTAACTCAAAGACTTGCATATGACTATGCCTGAGCTTGTGTATGGTATAGATAGCTTTTTGCATGAAGGACGGCGAAGACTGCCTGCATGTAGCCAGCCAGAACGCAGAAAGGCACGACTGTCATTGGGCAGCCTGGAAGGGTAAACAAAGACTGTATGTTGAAGAGATTAAAAATGCACCCACGTAATTTACCAAGGTATTGATAGTCGACAGCGATTCATGAGGCGATAACAATACCTGGCGACCGGATGGGCATTATAAGGTTATCGAAGCAAGAGTCGCGGCCGCTTCCAATTGAGAAGAAATTAGCGTTGTAAGCAGATTATGAATGATGGTGACCGATACAGTATCAGATGGGATGAAATGAATGGAATCCGTCCACACCCCTCGTCCATGCCAAAATCAAATTTGACAATAGGTTGATATATAATGCGGTAGACGGTAGGAGAAGGTACAAGAAACTTTAAGGAAGAGGTTGACAAGCCGGGGTATTTGATGAGGGGGCACATAAGGAACTAAATATAGCTGGCAATGAAATCAGAGACAGACTTATAAGATCTTGAATTGGTACGGTGGCTTAGAGGTAGTAGGGGCAGGAACCAACTGCATGAACCATACAGTAAAGGACATATCTACATCACAAGCAAGGGAGTTATATAAGAGCAGCTCTTTTCTGTTCCAGACATTGAATTTGCAGCTAGCAGCACTTACTTAATGCAAAATGGCATTAAGTCATCTTTTGATGCGCCTGTCCAACACTGGAGCTTACGTTAGAGCTTAAGGTAATGCAGGACAATGGTAACAGCCAGTCATAACTCCACCGGAATATAATGGCTATATGTATTAAGGACATGCCAGACAACACCTCCTGTAGATAAGGATATATTTAAGGTCACGCTTGATACAAGACCGACGGGCGCGGCTAGGGGCCGGTGTGGGACCAATACATAATAGCGCTGAAATGGACGATAAGTAAGTTGTTGAACTTAAGAAGCTCATTCTCAGTCCTGGAAGTGATTAAAAACACAAGAGAATCTAAATGTATATCTTCCAGGAACAGAAATGTGCCTGTACAGAGGATGCTTATGAGCTATTACAGGTTTATATTATATACCAGGAAGATGATGGAGACTCACAACCGACTATCCGAATCCTGAGGAGAAAGCCTTCTTCACTCTGCACTTAAGCTGGTAAAGGAGAAGGAGGTGATAGTGCTTGCCAAACCGATGCGCGACCGCCCGGTGTATATTAAAGGATAAAAGAGAAATTACACAGTTTATTAGGGCAATATGTCAGGTATATTTGCAGAGATGATTAATAAAGAAGGAAAAGATATTTAAAGATGACAGCACTCTTATTACACAAACAATAGTACTCAAATTGTATTTAAGATAGCTGATATCACAAGATTCATCTGATTGAGGTATTAACCGATTTAAGTTCATAGGCCAGCAGATTAAGGGCTTTGCGCGGTAAGGCACTATGAATTTGGTTTTCGCGAAAGTTATGTCTTACGGGAACACAAGATAAAGACGGCATTATGGTTGTTAGTTTCAGAGGCTGTTGCCTACTATATGGATACAGGATCACCTCTTTGGGATTGACAATGTAGAGAAATACGGATATCAAAAGAGGCATCATAATATGACGGCAGGAGAAGCAGGAGTTAAGCGTATCAATGAAATTGACACCTGTAAGAACCTCCAACTGAGCTATACAAGGTTGTTAAACAAGAGATTATGAGAACGTGTGATATAGTAGTGATTTGGCTACAGAGACCACCACTAGCAGGACTTCCTAAGTCAAATGTGTTTTTACTTTGATATGACAGATGATGCCTGTTCTGCGTAATATCAGGTACAGAGCTCAAGATTAAGTTCTATGCAGTAATATGGGAAACAGCTTAGAGGATGATATTACTAAGGTACTACAGAACTTAAAAATTAGAAAGACAATGACTAATATTTACAAGGAGTTTATCAATGGAAAATAATACAAAGAGAAGAGGATGTTGAACTCATGGAAGCTTGAAGATATATTTGCATCTGGAAAGAATGGGAAAAGCATGTTAGAGGCAAGTCTTTACGAATTAGGGGCAGGTTGCGAAAGGCTGAATCTGGCAGAAACCTATATAAGGTTCTGAAATATATGAAAAGGCAGCTTGATTATGAAGGTTTATATGCATTGTCGAGGATGTAGATAACCTCATCACCTGCACAGACTCATTCCTAAAGTTCATACAGCCGGTGTGTGGAAATATCTGAAAGCTTGCTTGAGCCTGGAAATCATCGCAGCATGATGCTACATTGGAGAAGTTCTATGGTGAGGCCTGAACTTTATTAAACATAAGATATGGCTAACTGACAGGGAGCATTCGCTAAGTCTCAACTTGAAAACTCTTGCAGAACTAATGAACTTAGATCTTCCTTATGAGAGGGTTGCAACTTTTTGGCAATGCAGATCTCAAATTCCTGAGATAATCAATGAAAAGGAGAGAAGACAGATTAAACGGAAGATTTATCTTCTGAAGAGCAAAGACAGAAGGTTCAAAGAAGTATTTGGAGGTAATATGAGACTTTGGAAGCCAGAATACCTGGGCAACTTATATGCAGACAGGTTGCAGCTTATGTTCTATGCAAGGCTAGAAATACCTCACTCTGGAAGTGGCTGTTGGAGGTAAACAACAGCCTCCCGGAGGTACAAGAACTCCAGGCAGTTAATGACAACTCGACAAGATGCATAGATATGGGTACGAAACTTAGAACTGATGAGCTTCATGGTACGATGTTCCGTACCATAGTCAAGGACAGATGCAAAGAATCATTGAAGAGGCCAGAACTGGTCGGCGTGCAGAGCCTTGGCATCAACTATGTGAACCTTGAAAGGCATTTGCAGAGCGCTGATAATGTGGTGAAGTGTTATGCTTATTCTTGTAGGAGTTTACGGGTACACTTTGTTCTTCTTACCAACGGAACTCACAATGTATTCAATTATCTATGATGGGACATGCTACACCCTATTTCAAACGAGGCTCAGAATTTCTGACCAAGATATAGAATCTTGTTGCTGAAGCCTAATTACAAAATGAAGTGCCTATGGGAGTAATATAAAAAGGACAAGGAAAGAGACATCTTCAATATTAAGGACAGTTTAAGGAACTGTATTCAGACAGACCATGTTTGCTGAGTTTGAGAAGATCAAATGAAATATTGAACCTCTACACATGAGAACCTTAGAGCTACTTGAATTTGAATAAGAAGACATGGCGAGGCGATTAATAGCGAGACCATAGGTTACAGAGGATGATAATTACTTCTACTATAATCATGTATATCAGTATGCACAGGCTTGTTGCAAAGGCCATAACTGTGTGCTAAAATAGGGTGAGACTACAAAATGACCACATGAAGTTTCAAAAGTGGCTAAATATGATCCCAAGCCTTAGAATTGGAGGAGTTGACAGGCGCATCAAAAGCGAGCCACCACCAGCTTGTAGCCGAAAGAGTTATAGAGGAATAAAGAACTCAAAATAATGTTACTAGATAAAGAGCATTTTTTACCAGGACAAAGTTGGTGCAAATGTTCACGAGGTTTCAAATTAATTTAATTTTACATGATATACTATATAGATTATTTTAATGGGATTTACAAAAAGGTATTTTGTGGTAAAGGGGAGTTCAATGAAACGACTAGTAAAGAGAACAAACTTGCTACATGTTTGTTTTTCATTAGGGATGTAATGGGGTATATTTATAATGTTATGGATATGGCGGCAAACTAAAACACAGCAGTTAAACAGGATAACAATATCATTACACTATCTGTTCGCCGTCACTCGGGCTGCAGCTATATGCTGAAATGAAATTTGCCAGAAGTTTAAAGATACCAGAGTATTTACCGCATAATTAAGAGCTTGTTTATTACGCCCTTCAAAAGTGTTAAAAAGAAAATTTGACTATAAGGAGTTTATTGAATAATGATATCGAGGATTTAGGGTATCTGGGAGAGTGTTTGGTATTATCATTCTACTATAGTCACAAGCACATAATTATTAGTACATATTATTTTATGCCAGATACAGTAATTCTGACACCCTATATTGGTAAGTAAGAGATGATGAAAACAATCAAAGACAATGAAGAGAGGACTGCTGCAAATGAGTATATTTACAGATTACAGGAAATGGTAGCGGCTTGGGATGTTATTAAAGTCAAAATAATTTATCTTATGCCAGTAGCTTTTGAGAGTTAATAGCAGACGTTCTAACTACATAAGAATTAGGTGGTGTTAATAATATGATATGGATGACGATGTATAGTTGGGAAGTATTAATCAGCTATTGTTTATCGGAATATGCGTTTAATAACAAAAATATAATTGAACTGGACTGATATTGCACAATCAGGGTTTACAATTTTTCAGATGCCTTCAAAATGCAATGAAAATGAAAGAATGAAACCAGCAAAGGTATTTATAACTAACTATTTAGGTAAGAACAACAATGAAATTGTGTCAGATAATGAAAGTTTGAAGAGAAGAAAAGTGAAGGAGACAAGGCTTCGATAGATAAGAAAACGCCGCTTAAGATGATAAAAGATATTTGATGAATTTTCGTTAAATATTGATAGTGGTGAAATATTGTTGCTATCAGAAAGGAAAGTGGTCTGAAAGTCTACTTAATCAATCTATTTAAGTCTTTAAGGACACAGGAACCATGATAATGAGGAGTTAAGGACATTGAAGATGAGCCACAGTAAAGGTCTACTTAGTCCTCAGGATATATTTAAGTCATCATTATATGATAATGTTACCATGTTTAATGGCAGTAATCTGTACATGATATGGGGAGAGACGAAATATAATTATGCTAACCGAAGAAATTTATGGAATTATTATGATGATGAATCCTGACGAGTCAGAGAGAGAAAAGAGGTATCTACAAGCATTGTCAAACCTGAAATCATCACTAGAGAAATCCATCTGACCCATCCGGCGGGGATTGAACGATATCATATTAGCCTTAAAACAAGGCTCGTAGTTTTGACTGCTAAGAAGATATTTGAAGAAGTTTGATAAGGTTGTGAGGTTATAAGAACGCAAAGCCAGCACAGTTCTACGCTGGTTACTTGCTTTTAAAAAACGATGGTAATATGGATTGAGGATATCACAAGCCACAAGCAAAATAATCTTTGCACTTAAATAAATCATCACCAAGAATAAAAGTTATATTCATTCATAGTAGCAGAAAACAATGAAATTACTCATAGCATCAGATATGGTTCAAATATTATGCCAAAAGGTAGTTGAAATCTTGAAAAAGAAAAGGCTGACAAACCTCTTCTTTAGGAGATATTTATCATGGTCCAAGCAGACCGTTTGACAATCCTGAGTGACACTTCTCTCTCTATGATAGAATTCCTGTGTAAGGGAAAATGTGGGGCGTGGAGGTAGATCAGATATGTTTTGATTTTCCTTGCCTTACAATTACATAATCATAATGGACGGAATATATTTAACTACTATTACATTGGGAGGCTAATCCAAATCACACAGGATATTTACTTAGGACACACGATAAAGCCAAAATGCGTAAATAATTGTTTATATGAACCGACTATTATATGACTAAAGGAGAACAGACCCAGTGGAAGGACTTGAAGGAATAAAAAGACAGTTATGGCCTGCAAGGACGAAATTGACAAAAGAGTTATTTTGACCTGAGGAACCTTCTGATACCCTGACGACTAATGACTTATGAATTACATGTTTGTGTTACCTTTTCCTATAAGAACAAGGAGGTAAGAATTGCTTTTTCGCGTCGAAAGCGGTACAAGTCTAGAAAGATGATGAATTATAATGACTTCAGTTCTATTATACTTAATTTGATGAAGACCTCACCTACCTGGGAACCATTGATGCTTGATAGGCTTGAAATGGTTTTGATATATTACAACAAGATATGGAAGGCAGAGCGCAGGGAGGATATAACTACTGGTGAAAAGGCATGCATAAACCTGAGCCTGATAGGTATTATGGCTGCAGAGTAAATAAGAGGACCTATATATAGTGATTCGAGGTGATAGAACTGCAAGGAATGCAATCCCTTTGTGTTTCTGTCTTATGGGATTTACACAGGAAGTGAGGAATCAGGCACCAAGTGTTGTTCACTGATGAGAGTATTACAAAGAATCTGATTAATTATCAAAAACACGCAATTGGTCACCAAAATACAAATTATATTTAGACAAAACTTAACAATAGTTTATTACTTAAAACGATATATCAAGATGGATTAAAACTGTGCTAGAATCCCAGAGTTAACACATTACAGGTTCAAGAATTTAGAGACGAAATGTTTAAGGTTAAATAAGTTACTTAGCCAATAAGACTAAGGTGATGAAAGCGCCCAAAGTCAAGTTACGCCCGAAGCACAAGCGATTATAGCGAGAGTTCATCCGCGAACAATTTGCCCTATCAGGCAGTTGAGCCCACAATACGTATGAGATAATGAAAACGATATCTGAGGGGACTTCGACAGTCTTCGATTTCCGTCTTATGCCCAGAAGAGCTGAAAAAGTAATATCATTTTATGGCAGGGTGTTGTTCTTAGACCATTGGTGTTGCGGTTAAAGAAAACGCGAGGCTGATTAATACAGGCGCAAAGAACAAAGGACCTTATTATTCTTGAAGAAGAGATAGCGGGCAAGTAACTTTCATTATTAAGATTACGGTTTTCAAAGGTAAATAAACGACCGCTTTGGCGATCTTCAACTGGAAAGAACATACAAGTTGTTGTTACCGGACCATACGATATTTGTCTGTCTTACAATAAAGAACTTGAAGTACCTACTATAGGCATACCAATCATATGATGGTACAGGTATGTGTGGTGCCTGTCACCTTCGCAGTAAGATTAACGTTGTAGACGGGTCCTGAGCTGATGATTCATTAACGAGGCAATGAACACAGCGGCGTTCGAAGGAAGAAAGATGAAGAACAAAGGTGATAATACAGGATCTGCCAAAGTGTCTCCAATCTCAGAGTAGACACTCAATAAAGGAGATAATAAATGGTTAACCAATGGTTAGAATTTCAAGGAGAGCAGAAGCAAGACAACAATTGGAAGAAGTTGTTATGATATAATCTGAAGAGGCTATGGATTATTCACAAGATGTCAACCAAAAACCTCGCTGCAGGTGGAGTTCCAGATATCTGTCATGAATGACGTTAAGGGAGCTTTATGACCATCAGGCAGTACAAAGCGCACTCCTGCAGTCTGTGGTCGTAAAGTCCTCAGAGTCACAAAAGCAGTAAAGTGTGTGGGGTATGCGATTCACCGGTGTTCGAGAGATTTACAGCCGACTGGCCTTTATAGGTATTCATCCGCCTACACAAAGAACGGCAAGAGAGTTGCAGTTATAGTAGTCCGCTGGATTTACAGCAGTCGTGAGTAAGGCAGGCTGTGGCGGTTATTTATGAGGTCACATAGTTTATATTCGAGTTCCATCTTCCAAGGAGACAGAAGGCATGAGAGGTTGATAATGAAGGCTCTGGTGATAGACTGATCATGGTTGGCCAGGAAGATCCTACCAGCCTCCAGGAAGACATCGCCGTACGGCTCAGGCAAGGATTAAGTTTTCTGGCATCAGAGAAGCGCAGTGTATTCTCGCCGAACACTAAGATCAAACCCATGAAGGCTTTTGACACTATGATAACCACATCCCGGGTATGTAGTGCTGGTGGTAACGCCATGGACGCAAGGCAACTGTTTAGACTTGGTGCAGACATATCGTATAGAAGATTCACATTTCGCCAGAGTTGAAGAAGTTCACACAAGAAGAAGGTATATTGACGTACCACCAACCTATTGAGATTATTGAAGATGAGAACACAAAGGACAATGTTAAAATGGGATTGAGCCTGAGAGTCAGGTCGTAGAAGACCCAGGAAGTTCTTGCACTCAGAATTTGTTATTGAGTGATACATTGTGTCACTTCTGGTACAAGCTCAACCCACTTATTTTTCAACAATCATGACTTGAGTCAAATAAATGGGGCTGCCTTTCAAGGATGAAAATGAGGGACAAAGTTGCGATATGCTGGTGATGAGTTACCGGTGCTGCTACAGTTATTCTGCAATGGTGCCGGCAGGCAGCTGCGGCATCTTAGAGTGTCTGCGTTGAAGAGGCGCACCTTTGGTAACCGCGTTACCGTGAAGCTGTCATTGCGGCCAGCGTTTGTATTAATATTTATGGATTCCTGTGGTGATTACTATTAATTATTTAGTCTTGCTGATGCATGTTAGGTCAGAGGGCCTTTCAATTATATCTCTTTTAAGAATTACCGTCTGGTTGGAAAGAATGCTTACTGTATAAAGCTGTTTGGTATCAAGCAAAGGCAGAGTATCAAAATTAAGGCTTCTTGCACTGGCGCTGAGTTTCATAAAATAGCTAGTGTGTTTAGTAAACTCAAATTGTTACCACGAGGAGAGGTGCTGTGTAACGGCAAAAGTGACGTTTCAGGAAAAGCGTTATCATAGCCGTGAGCCATCTGCTGCAAAGAACAAATATTGAAGGCCAATCGTTAGAAACCTGCTGGGAAGTTAAGACCGGTGGTGGTTCTAAGATCATGATGTTGAAAATTATGCTTCGTGGCAATCGTGGTAGAACGTGCTTATATCAATGATTGAAAGAGCTACCGAGTAGTGATATGGTTTGTTAAGAAATTCGTTCAAATTTCTTAACAAATATACACGATATGTCTTTGATTAATAATATACTAAGGAATCAACATTTGAAACTCTTGTGATTTAATGTATTTTTAGAGAAGGGAACATATACAGGAATTTATTGAATTTATGGTGGAAAATGTTTCCAGTTTGGATTTGTCTCTAAAAGTGGCAGCAAGAGAAATCATTTTTTATGAATGCAGGCGCTTATGTGACAGTCAGTTAAGAAGACTTGCAAAATCTTATGCAATGGCTATTCATAATGCATATGGTGATGACTTTGATGTCTCTTATTTGGACCGTATATAAGGGTATACTATTCAAAGTAACTGTTACGTTTTGATGAGAGCCTATGGCAAGAGATCGATATTTTCGAATAGAAAAATCAAAGACTATGATACAGAATCTGCTGGGAAGTAAGATTAAATCAGGTGATAGTGTCAATATAGAAGATGTTACTTCAGGTAAGTCAATCAGCGCACCTATCCATAATCAAATCAATGGAGATGTAAAAGAGCAGGATGGTTTCCCTCGATAGAGGAGTAGTGGAAAGATTTAATGAGGTTTCATCACTTTATGGTTTCCTACAGGTAATATTAGTTACTATGAAGGAAGTTATTATCATCTTACAACAGAGAAGTTAGGTAGAATTGTTATTACGATGAGATTAAATCAAGAACACGACTATTATAAACAGTATGAGCAAGATAGTTTATAAGCCTAGTTAAAGATGGTATTTTAAATGAAAAGATCCGAAATTAACTGGTTTAAACTTAGGCGAATTATACAAAAAATGATGTACTTATTACCAATGTTCATAAAGATATTTTAGAGTATTATTTTATCATCTATAAATCAATATTGATTCAACTGATTGAGTTTGTTATTGGGAATATTAAATCGTCACGACAAATATAAATATTTACCAGTTAATCATGAAGTCTGTGGAAAATTCTGAACACGGCACATGATAGTTTGTGATTGTATTGAGTAGTGAACAAGAACTGGTGTTACCACCAACGCTTTGCACCATCATACTTTTATGCTCAACGATATAAGAAAAGGGTTGCTTACTGAAAATCATACCCAGGAAGACATAGCTTTAGAGGAGTTATGCGTATAGGTAGAAAGACACCGCTACTACTTTTGATGAACCTATTTACTACGTGGAGGACAATTATTTCAACTATTTTTATGGGTTAATGAAAGCTGACTCGTGTAAAGGGATTGCAACGAGCAGTATGTTTGGCAGAAGGGAAACTATATTATTTCTGTTTATCCAAGCATAATCTTTCGACGACATGAATGAGACAATTGAGAGGTTGGCTGAGATGTTAATTAGCAAGTACGAGGTTGTTTTGTAGACTTGAAAAGTCTACACCGACAACACACAAAGAAAATTATTGACGTGGTCAGACTGATATTTGTTAATGTTCCTCGATGAAATAAGCAGTGCTTTTGACGAATACCAACCCGGACAGTATATTGCAGACCTGTTTTACGTAGTAGTAGACATAGATGACAATGTGGATTTTGAGGATGAGTATCATTGGTTATAATAAGGTGCAGATGAAAGAACATTTCTATACACCTTATTGTGAATCTCTTTAGAATTTGTAAAATGGAAGTTTATCAAGTTTTCTAACCAAAATCTCTGGTCAACTAGGGAGAAGCAGTCTGAGCTATATCTGTCAAAGTTAAGAAAAATCTACGAACTTGATTAAGTCTCAGGCAGATGATAGCAGGCGATTTGTTTTCTTTGCAAGCGATGATAACACTCACCCAAATGAAAATGACAATATCTGATAAGACTATAGGTACTTTAATGAGCTTTTAGAAGCCATACAGAAGGATTTTACGCTTTTATGGTCGGTCAACTCACACATATTGCCATTTCTATGAGAAAAGACTGACACATTGAGAAAAGAGAAGAGCTAAGAGAAGCTCTTAGAAACTCCGTGGCCTCAGCACGAAGCTATCAAAAGACTTTATTAAGAGTTATATTATATATCTTTCTGCAGACAAGCATAAAGATAACTGAAGAAAATAGCAAACTGTTTCTAAAAGAAGAAGATTCTGAGCACAAAGTTCAAAAAGCATAGCTTCTGAAAGTGATCGCAAAACATGGAAACATAGGGACCTGAAAACTCATCGACAAGTTATTTTCTGAATGTTACTTAAGTCAGACAAAAAGAGACATAGATGAAAAAGCACTGAATAAGGTATTTACAGGGCATGTTAGAGGAATTACGATGGAGAAGGCGGAAATAGTACTATTATGCTAGAAAATCTATGAAAACTATAAAGGAAATGGAATCATAGACTTGCTCTACTCATTAGTCATTGACGGAAATATCAGGTGGAGCTATGACGGTGCAGAGCATTATATGGTTTACGTACAAGGCGATACTAAAGTCTGCTGGCTCTGGGCATGGGCGAGAGTCAGAGATAGAGGATATGCGTGAAATTCTCGCAAGAGCTACGCATAGACAGTTATCTGAAAGGCGAGGCCATGTGGTAGCAGAGTTAAACGATGGCTCAAGAGCCTGCATCAAGACCGCCTCGTGTGAAAGCTGGTTTTCTCATGCAGGAAAGTCTCAGAAATTTGAGTAGATATACTGAGCTAGCCATATCATCATATATCAGGACAGAATCAGAGACAATAATGTGCCACAAACACCTGGATTAAAGGTGTGAGAGGTCACAGCAGTCAGGAGAACAGGGTTCACGTAAAACCACACTTTCTAGCTGCTTATGGTTAAGTTTGTCCCGAGCTGTTAAATATAAGAGAGCCGAATGTCACTTGAGTTGCACTCTAAAGAGCTCAGACTTCGGGAGCAGATTGTCAGCTGTAAGGAGACTGAAGGTGTTGGACACAGTGAAGGTCTTGGATTTCACCTTCCAAGAAAAACAGACAGGAAATGTAACCATATGTGGAAGTTGCCACCATGCAGGCAGTATTATTCCCGGTACAGATCGCAAAAGCCTAAGCAAGCTACACTATTTACAACATGCTGCGATGTCAACGGCTCATTACATTATATACAGTTCCTTGCTTTACAGGAAACTAGGAATGAAGTTATAGCACTACAGCAGGCTGTTAATTCAGTACGAAACACATGTCTATGTTAAGAAGACCACCCCATGAAGACATATGCCGACAAAACAAGGAAATTGTTCGTGAGAGTGACGAGGACGACAGATAGTTGTTGTACACAGAAGCTGGTAAATAAGTATGTGCTAAAAGATGAACTTAGCAGGAAACCCAGGAGGCTATACATGGAAGGTTACCTCAAGATGAAACAGGCAGCTTTTATAAAATTTATTAAACAGTGGGCAAAAGGTGAAAGATGGAAGAGTATTGTTTAGTATTTAGGTATATTGTTAAGTTTTACAGTTTAGGAAAATGCTCATAGGGAAAGACGGAATACGAGGTCGGGAGGTACCCTCGCCTTTGATGATTGCGACTGGTATCAATACCTGTGTATTTATTTCTAATCATTTAAGGCATTTTGTATCGGGCTTAGCATTTATTATAGCTTTTGATATCGCTATCTTCCTATTAAGCATATTCCTTTCGGTGGAGCTGCTTATAAGGACAGCCATGAAAATGCAAGAGAGAGCAGAAAAGACAACACTTAAGCAGTTATCTTCTATACTTTAAATGAACTAAGGAGAGAATACTACTGCTTCAAATGATGTGGAAGAGGCTGCTGCAGCATTTCTCGCAGCAGGTGAGAGCTTCGAAACTTCGATCCTGGACCGACAGAGGAAGAACTTGATGGAGACGGGACACCTGAGAGGTACAGGATGCAGTTCTAATAGATTTGTATCGACTATCATAGACGATTTGTCAACGTGCTACGTTACGGAGCATGACAATAACACCTTTATTTCAAACATTGATGAATTACAAAGAACATTGACTCTGACCTCCTAAAATGGGAGAGAAGACCTTTACTTTTCAGTGCGGTATTTTTGCTATCATCGCGCTCGTACCGTAAGTTTACCTGTAATGGAAGATGGCCATCTTTCAGTTTGAAGGGTTAACGGAATTTTCATGGCGGATTTAAGGAGCGTGACAAGGGGCAGCCTGCCTGGTTATAACCTTATTATTTGTTATATTTTTGAAAAGATGCAGAAATAAGAGGTGATGGATTACGCCCTTTTTATCAGTAATTATGGAGATTGGATTGTTAATAAAGGCTTTAAGTGGCTTTTTGACAATACTACTGCAGGTAAAAATTCAATTGCTGATATATTTGATAAGAATTTTCCGGAAAAATCCTATCAACATTTCATTTTATTAAGGTTTTTTTGGTTCGTAGGCAGTTTTGTTATAGGACTTGCTTGGATAATCTACTGGCAATTATCTCTGGTTCTAACGATTCCTGCTATACTGATAGCCTTTTTTATGAGTTTCATTCCTCATATGAGTTTGGTTATAGACGGTATGTTCTATGAGGCTCTACTGGAGGAAGAAATAGGGCAGGTTAGGCTGATGACGATATCTCTCGCCGGAGTTATAGGGATGACGGTAGAGGAAATACTGCTTTGGATAGAGAATTTCACCTCATTTTTAAGGGATAGTGTTTCAACCTGTATAGATGAACTGGATGTAGATGAAAATGTTGCACTGGATTCGCTTAGAGACAGGTGGAAGACTACAAGTTTTATAAATGTGATAGATGATCTTATTGCAAGTGACAAAATAGGTATAAACGAAGCCTTTAAGGATTTGCTTTCAAGAAGAGATTACTATAGTGCGAAGAGGAGGCAGGAGCAGGAACTTATAGTCAGGAAAAAGGAGGCTATTATTTCTACTTTTTTGTATCTGCCCTTTATGCTATCGGTAGGAGCATATATGATAGCACCGTTTTTGGTAATAAGTGTAAGGAATCTTTTAGACATAACAGTGAAATTAAGTTAAATATAGGTAAGAGAAAGGGGTTTGTATGAGTAATGGATTAAAGGGGTTAACATTGGCAGCAGGAGTTATTATTACCTGTATAGTTATAAGCATTGCATTCTTTGTAACAAGGGAGGCTAAGGACATAGCGGCACAGGGAATCAATCAGATGGGTGAATATACCACTGAAATGGGCAACGGAGGAATTGAGTTTTACAATGGTCTGACTTTATCAGGAAATGAAGTTATAAGGACTGCAAAGAGACTAAAGGGGAAAACCAATATTTATGTGGTTACCAACGATACCAAGACAGGTGCTCCCGGTGGAATTAAGGTTGAGACAACCAATTGGCTGACCAACAATGTGTACCAATATGGCAATTTTATAGGAAAGGTCCAGTATAAAGATGACGGAAGTGTTGACAGATTAACCTTTATACAGCAGGAACATTAGAACGCCTATGTTAAAAGTACTTGAATTACTTAGAAAATCAGGGTATTTGATTTTGTTTGTTATTGGTATCAGCCAGATATTATTGTATGAAGCTTATTTTAGCAAATTGTTAAGGGTATTGAAGGTGGAGCTTGTATGGAGGTTTTTGGAAAATTTTGGAGTATAGTAATTGGTTTTATACTGATATTTATCTGCCCTGTTTATATCATGGAAATGAGGCTTAAAGCTCTTGAAGACATTCAGCTTATTAATGTTACTGACAGATTCATAGACAAGGTAAAATATACAGGTTATATTGACAAAAAGGAACTTGATAATTTTTACATGAATATAGTAAAAATCGGAGGCAGTAAAGAGCTTAACCTTGTTCATAAAAAAAGAGCGGTAAGACCTGTAGTAAAGAATGGAGAGGTTGTAGACAGCAGAGAATTCTATGTTGATGTTTTCGATGCTGAGATTAAGGAAAGCCTTAAAACTTCTTCTAAATACAGGTTTAAAATCGGCGATGAAATATGTCTGATAATAAGGGATAAAGAAAGGTTGTTAAACATATTTCCAAAGAAAACAATAGAGATGGGAGGTATGATAGAAAACGAATATATTAAAGGTTAGTTCGCTTATTTCTGTCTTTTTGATTATCCTCGTACTATCAGGAATGGTGGAAACTTACACAGTTTTTACTGATACAGAGAGAGGGCTTTTAACTAAAAATAAAATGATGGAGATAGCAAAGTCAGGTGCTGCGGATGCACAAGATGATTTCAGATTGTCTAAATATGATTTGAGTGAAGGTCATGTTAAAGAGCATATCAAGAAAGAGTTATATGGCACCAAGGAAGATTTGTCGGAAACTGAAAGGCAGATAGTATTAAGTGAGTACTTTGATAGTTCCGAAAAAGATATTCTTTCCTTACTCCATAAAAGAGGTAATTACTCAAAATATACTAGGGATGTATATAGAGTTAGAGCAAACAATACAGAGAGAATATACTTTTATGAGGCAGACTATGTATATCATAGTAATTCTCTTTGCAGTCATTTGACATCTGATGAAAGCGGTATTAGCGTATATTCTTCTATGGAGGAATGTGCCCTAAAAGGAGCATATCCTTGCAAAGCCTGTGTGCTGGGCCTTTATGAATAAGGAGGGAAATTGGAGAATTCATTAAAGATGCTGACAATTGCAGCAGGAATCTTTATAACCTGTGTGGTTATTAGCTTCAGCCTTTTGCTAATGAGGGAAGGCATTTCGTTTGGCAATGTATTTGTAAACGAGCTAAATGAAAAGGAGAGAGATTACAGAGAATACAACATAGCTAAGTATGATTCTGAAATTCTTACCGGAGCGGAGGTAATCAACTTTACCGGTAAATATCAAAATGATATGGAGGTAATAGTGATTACAGACCTTGGCAGCAGAATATTTTCTAAGAACAACAAGTTCAATATTGCTGCAAACATTCCTGAGAACGGCTTTTATATTGAGCCTTATGATGATTATATAGGTCATATAAACAGGGATGGAAACGGAAAAATAAATAGAATACAATTTGAATTAAAGAGGGGTTAGAGATGATAAAAAATACTCTTAAAAAAATGGTTTTTATTAATGTAGTACTGATATTTGCTTTCATATAAGCACTGTAAATATGTCTGTGGTATATGCTAAGGGCTACTGTACCGAAGGTGAACTGGTTGACTATCTGGTTGAAAGGAGCAATCTGGGCGTCTTTGAGGATAATAGTTTCACGGGGAAAAAGCAGGGGCTAAATAAGTTCGGTATTGAAGGACTAGATTATTTAACCTCACCAGAAGAGGCTGTTACAGTTGAAAAGTTAGCCTCTGTTTGTGCTGATATTTTGCGATTTACAGGAGAAGATAAAGGAATCATACTTAGTGATGACTGTTCAGAATTTCGTTATGTTCATCCTGAGACAGAAGAAGTATTATTTGAAGACGGTAAATGGTCGAGTGAAGCTTTTCATCTCGTGTCCTTAAAGTTTAAATGGGATTTAAGGCAAAGAGTGATAATGAAGAAACTTGGAAGAGTTAATGATATAAAGTCTGCCGGAAAGAGACATCAATTAGACCTTATTACAGTATTAAAAAAAGGAATCATAATTGGTAAGTCAATGGGCAGATACACACAGAACAGAAATCTTATGCCAAAGAGGAAGGTAAGCCTTGCTGAGGCTAAAAAAGTCATTGAAAGGGTATATGATTCGAAGAAGAGATATCCAATGAGCCCTGATGGACAGCTTCTAAGAAAGACTAATCTACCTTTCTGGGCTTCAGACTACAAGTATATTCTTGCCTCTTATCCGGATTCATATTATGAAACAATGTTTGGTTATGAAAGCCATCTTGCAACCAGCTTTAAATTACATAGTTCCTATGATCCACCAAAGTATACTTATGAACGAATTTTAAACGGATATGAAACTAATGATAATATCTACGAAGAGGCAGATAAAGTGCGTAGATTTCAAAATCACAGGATGAATGTGGACTACAGGACAATTGATAAAAAAATGGAGAGATAAGCTTATTTCATTCTATAGAAGGAAAGAACATACCAAGAAAAAGTGATTTAAATGGAATGAAGAAGGAAATAGATAAATATATCAGGTTTGTTAAGGAAAATAAGGTTATAATTGAATCAAAGCCTGTTGCAACCGATGCAAGTTCTGCTTATTATTGGTACATCACACCAAGTTTTCATACTTAGATGAAATTCAGAATAGTATCCTGTAAAAATCTAGATAAAAATTTGTATAAGATAATATACGGAAGCCATGTTGGGGACTGGTCCTACGGACTAGCAAAATACCGTGAAAAGAAAGTAAAGCTAGGAGAATGGTGCGAAGGAGTCTACCAAGTTAATTATCCGCTGGGAATGATAACTCCTCATGATTTGGAACCATTACCTTGGAGATGCGTATGGTTTGACGATTTAGATTTAGCAAAAGGGATTGCCAAAAAAACTAAAAAAATGAGGGTTGTTAGAGTGACAGAGAATACTAAGAATTTTTTTGCGCCGCCTAACGAAACTTGGTTGGGTTGGGAATAATTATGAATAGGAGAGGGAAAGCCTGTTTTTTATTCCTTATACTGACGATTTTAATCACCTTTACTTTTGTAAGCTTAGTAAAGTCAGAGGTATCTTTCAAGGCAAACACGGAAAATGGCGATATAATCTGGCAATCTTCAGCTATATCAGCAAAAACCGGTACAAGATGGCAGCCAAAAGGTTACTTTATTTCATTGGAACCTTCAGATGAAAAAGATGTTGGTTATCCTTTAAGGAAGAAATCGCCTATTATTACATTGTATACCAACAATGAAACTGTTAAAAACACAAAAACTTAATTCTTCAAGTGGTTTAAGTATGGTAGAGAATTCAATCTCAGGTAAGTATATTAAGAATCAAATTATGTCTAATAAGGCTTTTTATTCCAAGCTTATAAAAAGTACAAGAATGGGGGATAAGAAGCTATATATCGATACATTTTTGAGACCTATGAGCTGGTAAATGATGCTTATACAAGAAAAAGAGTTATTGATGCCTTCAGGAAGAAGAACAAAGGTGGACTTTTGAAAAAGCCAAATGGTAAGTATATATATGTAGATGGGCACAAATATGAATATGATAGTGAGAGGAATGAAGTAAAAAAAATCAGGAAAAATGATTTGACTGATATTGATAAAATCAGGGAGGCAGAGGGCTGGAGTGAAGAGGCTAAAAAGCAGTGGTTAAGTGACAAGTATTATAATTATGCGATTAATTATGAGATCTCATTCTAATGTACTTGTAAAGTATGTAGACAGGAAGGGTAAGCCACTTTGGGATGAGGAGCTTATAGATAAGAATAATGCTTCAGGCTCTAAGATGTTAAATATTAGTTCAAAGAAGCTGAGCAATCCTCATTATGCCTACAAAAATGAAAAAGATAATTTAAAAACTCACCAAAATGATGAAGAGAAATACTTTGGTGATGAGGTCACTATAAGGCTTCCTAGAGAGATAGTAGTAACGAGAAATAAGAAAAAGGTAAAGTATAAGCTTATTTCAAGTGAGTACAGGGAAGCAAGTACACCTAATACGCCAGAAAACATCAGGATAGGGAATGAGGCTTCCAGTCAGAATGTTGTGCTAGGCAACGAAAAGTCTCTTGTAGTAGGCATATATGAAGGACCACCTCCAACCGTATATGAAAAAGAAGAGGAAATATCAGGGGAATTTGGTATACCTGAGCCCAAGGGGGTGATTGGCTCAGGTACCATAGATAATTCTCCATTTGACATCGAGAAAGGAATACCGGTCAGTGAATATTATTTTAAAAACGTTGTTACTGAGAATTATCTTCTTAAATACCGTTTTAAGAGAAAAACAGGAGAAAAACTGATAGATGTAAGAAGTTATATTAATTGGCATCTGCACTGGACAACAGGCAAGGGTAAAAAGCGTAAACGCCATTCTAAAGTTAAGAGAGTGGATTATCTAACCACAGTTCAAAGGAAGTATTCGTATTGGTATATTGACAGTCTTTTGGTGTATACGCTTGATGGAGCGGTTTTAGTTAATGCGGCCATACCTGATACAGGAAGTATGATGATGCCAAAAGAGCAAGTTGCTCCAAAAGTAGAGTATATTACAGGATTATCATTTGAAGAGCATGTAAAGCCACCGCTTGAAAGCCTAACATCAGTCGATCTGGGGAATAAATCTGTAAAGGGACGCACAATCCCGTCTTACAATCCTTCATCTGCTGTTGAATCTCATATAGGTGACCTGATGGTTAAAAATGACCGTCTTGTCATAGATGATGAGCTTATTATGGATGATAAGGAAGTAAGAAAGTCTGCACCAAAGCCTTTAAAACCTGCTACAAAGGGTAAGAATATAAGTGATAAAGTGTTGTACGAAGATGGGAAGACGATAGATACACAGGTGCAAAATGGTGTTTATGAAAGTAGTGGACAGGTATTTTATACGCTTAGTGACAGCGTAAATCCAGAAGGAGAAACAAGTCTTGTGTTTGACATTGATGATGTAAATCCGGTTAAGGTGCATACTCCTGTGGTCTGCGATTACAGTATTGAAGATGCCAGAAAGTGGTGTCAGCTCATAAGCCCCGATAAGTCATTATACCAGTTTGTGCTTGAAAAAGACTTTAGTATTGATATCAAAACAGCTGGAAACCACTTGGATATAAAGGGGTATGGTGACAGGGATTATTCAAAATATACTCTGAAAAAGGAAGTTATTTTTCCTTTTGAAGTTGAAGTAGAAGGCAAAACTTATTTTGCAAATGAGCCAATAACAGTAAGCGATAATACGGTTTTTCATCTTCCTATGACAGTTAATGAGGGGAAATACACAGTTATAGTAAGAGCCTATGCTCTAAATCATATATCGAATCCAGATGCTGAAGAATATGCCAATCTTTCGTATAAGAATTATATTGCAGAAAACAGAATTAATGTTGAAGTAAGCGGAAGACTCATAGATTTTACCTTATTAGATGTTAAAAATACCTCAATGTGGGAGGGAAGCGGTAAGAATTTTGTTTTTGATAAGGGTGTCAGACTATACAATTTACCTCTTATTCAAGGTGACAATCCCAAGTTCATCAATGAGGGAGCTTTCAAGAAGGGGTATGCGGTTTCCTTTGAGATGACAACCATAGGGAATTATCTAAATGAAGCATATGGTATAAGGATGGATTTTGACTTTTATGTTATTGACACAAAGGCAGGAAGCAGGGTACCTGTTGATATTTATTATGAAGAGGTGTATGCTAAAGATAATAAGAAGCTAGGCTTAATAAAGGTTGGAGGTAAAAGAGACAACAGTAACATTCATTTTACTAAAGTTGGAGATAGAGATATTGGCTTGTACAGATATGATAAGGCACTACTGCCCAAGCAGCTTTTGGCAGCGGGAAGCAATCCATACCTGCAGAGATGGAGAGGAGAATACTCTTTACCGGAAAGGATATATGTCTGCAAAAAGGGATTCAACCTCGAAGAGTATACGAAAAAACATTCATTTATATATTTTGATGAAGATTTTTGGATTAAATCAGGATACCTTACTGTCTTAGCAGACATTTCTACATTAAAAGACGGTAAAAAGGTATTAAACTATATCAACTCCGATAATGAAAAGGATGGATTCTTTAACAATTGGAGATATGAAACATTTGGAAGAAGGAAGAAAGACATAAGTGGGGACGAGATAAAATTTATACGATGAGGGATCTCTTTGTATTTGACCTGTCTAAGAAAAATATGGCAGGAGAGAAGGAGTAAAGTTAAAAAGGTCTATTAAAAAGCATTGACAAAACCAAGGCTTGAAGCTATCATTTTTATATTGGTTTAGGGTGGCAGGAGTATTTGATACCCTATGATGCAGGTTTGCTACATATGGTTGTAGCAGACTTGTTTCATTATGAACTGTGGGGAAGAGATGTTGTTTAGAGAGTATATATGAAGAAAATGGGGTTTATTGGTTTTGGCTTAATTGGAGAGAATATATGCAGAAAATAGGGTTTATTGGCTTTGGCCTCATTGGAGGCTCGCTTGCTAAGATATGGAGAAAAAAACATCCCGCTTACATATTTATGGCTTATAATTATAAAAAGGATGAGGATGATGATCTCTTACTGGCAAAGGAAGATGGAGTTCTAAATGAAATAGTAACTGATTTGACACGGTTTTCAGAGTGTTACCTGATAGTGCTTTCTGCTCCGGTAATGAGCAATATATCTTATCTTAAAGAACTTAAAACCATAATAAAAAAAGACTGCGTAGTTACTGATGTTGGAAGTGTTAAGGAAGCTATAGCCACTGAAGCTGTTAACCTTGGAATGGAAAAGCAGTTCATAGGCGGACACCCGATGGCAGGTTCTGAGAAAACAGGCTATTCTAATGCAAATGTGTACCTGTTTGAAAATGCGTATTACATCTTAACCCCTTTTAGAGATACTGATGAAGTTAAACTTGCAAAACTTAGGGAATTAGTTGATGAAACAATGGCGGTTTCTATAATTGTTGATGCAAAAATGCACGATTATATAACTGCTGCAATAAGCCATGTACCACATGTAGTTGCATCATCACTGGTTGGAGTGGTAGCTAAAGCAGATGAGGAAAATGGCTTACTTGCGATGCTTGCAGCAGGAGGATTTAGGGATATAACAAGAATAGCTTCATCCTCCCCCGCGATGTGGAAGGATATCTGCCTTACAAATAGAGTTAGCATAGGAGAGTTCCTGGATAAATACATAAGTGAGCTGAAGAAAATAAAAGCTTTGATTGAAGATAAGGATGAGGATAGTCTCTATCATTTTTTTGACAGTAACAAAGATTATAGAGACTCCCTTCCTCTTAGAAAAAGCAACATGGCGGTTTCTCACGAAATTCTATTGTATGTGCCTGATGAACCGGGCTCAATCTCTATAATGGCTTCAATACTTGCAGCCAAGGGTATTAGTATTAAAAATATGGGAATAGCGCACAACAGGGAGTTCTCAGACGGGGTACTTAGAATTGAATTTTATGACAGCCATTCAAAAGAAGCTGCACTTGTGGCTATAAAAGAGAGAAATTATAAAATATTTGATTAAAAAGGGAGGCTGTTATAATGCCCAAACTTTTATTTATATACAATCCCAATTCGGGTAAAGGTAATATAAGAAAGGAAATATCCTTAATACTTGAAAAGCTGTCGCTTAAGGGCTATCAAATAACAGTATTTCCAACCGCTAGAAGTGGTGATGCCGATGAAATGGCAAAAAATGAGGCTCATAATTATGACTTGCTTGTATGTGCCGGAGGTGATGGTACATTCAACGAAGTTGCCAGAGGGATGATGGAGTCTAAAAAGCTTGGAAATAAAATCCCTGTGATTGGGTATATTCCTGTCGGTACAGTTAATGATTTCGCAACCAGTCTTGATATACCCAAAGAAGTGTCTGACGCAGTAGATGTTATTATATATGGAGAGGATAAAGAGGTTGATATAGGCTCTTTCCACGTTGGAGACCAGGGAGAACTACATAGCTATTTTACTTATGTTGCAGCCTTTGGTGCATTTACAGAGGTTTCTTACGAGACTTCTCAGGATGTTAAGAATGTTATAGGAAAGGCTGCATATTTTCTTGAAGGAGTTAAAAGCCTTCAAAAAATAAGACCGTATCACTTAAGAATAACCTATGATGATTATGTAATTGAAGATGATTTTATATTTGGTATGGTTGCTAACTCAAAGTCAGTTGGAGGATTTAAGGGGATTACAGGTCCTGAGGTGTATTTAGATGATGGAGAGTTTGACGCAATATTTGTAAAAACACCTAAGTCACCACTAGACTTGCAAAATATTATTAATTCATTTATCCTTATGGATATGAAAACAGATAATATCTGTCATTTTCATTCGGGCAACATTAAAATTGAAGCGGATGAAGGCTTGCAATGGACTCTTGACGGAGAAGCCGGAGGACTACATCAGAATGTTCAAATAAAAAACCATAAACAGGCGTTAACAGTAAAGGTAAGGTAAGAATAATGGAAAACTTAAACAATGAATTTATTACACTAACAATCGGAAAGCAGAAGAATATAGCTCTTATTGCGCATGACGGGAAGAAAAAAGAGCTTATACAGTGGTGTTTGGACAACAAAGCTGTTCTTGAGAAGCACTTTCTATCGGGAACCGGTACCACTGCCAGAATGATAACAGATGCAACAGGACTTCCTGTCCGCGGATACAATAGCGGACCTCTTGGAGGAGACCAGCAGATAGGTGCTAAAATTGTTGAGGGAAAGATTGATTTTGTTGTTTTTCTTTCGGATCCGCTTTCAGCACAGCCACATGACCCTGATGTGAAGGCATTTCTAAGAATCTGTCAGGTATATGATATCCCTATTGCTACCAATAAAGCAACTGCTGATTTTATGATAACCTCTGCTCTGATGGATAAGGAATATGACCATATGATAATTGATTTCAATAAAAATATTGCCGATAGAGCGAGGACCTTATAATATATGAAAACCAGTGACTTTTTTTATGATTTACCTGAAGAACTTATAGCTCAGGATCCTTTAGAGGACAGAACCGCATCAAGGCTTTTAGTTCTTAATAGAGAAACAGGGGCAGTAGAACATAAGATATTTAGTGATGTAATAGATTATCTTAATGAGGGAGATTGTCTGGTTATTAACAATACCAGAGTTATTCCTGCAAGACTTATAGGCGAAAAGGAAGGCACAGGCGGCAAGGTTGAGGTATTGCTGCTTAAGAGAAGGGCAAATGATGTGTGGGAAACCCTGGTAAAGCCGGGAAAGAAGTTAAGGCCTGGAGCCAGGGTTACTTTTGGAGATGGAAGACTTAAAGCTGAGATTTTGGAGATTGCAGAAGAAGGAAACCGATTAGTCAGGTTTTATTATGAAGGCATATTTGAAGAGATACTTGATTCCCTAGGTGAAATGCCACTTCCACCATATATCACACATAAGCTTGAAGATAAAGAAATGTATCAGACTGTTTATGCTAAGTATGATGGCTCAGCAGCAGCTCCTACAGCAGGTCTGCACTTCACCAAAGAGCTTCTGTCTAAAATAGAAGAGAAGGGTATAAAAATAGCAAGTATTACATTACATGTCGGACTTGGAACCTTCAGGCCTGTAAAGGTAGATGATGTAAATCATCATCATATGCACACAGAATGGTATGAAGTAAATGCTGAGGCTGCTGACATCATTAATGAGACCAAAAAGAATGGTAGACGGGTTATCTGTGTAGGAACTACGAGCTGTAGAACCATAGAGTCGGTTGCAGATGAGACGGGGTGTATGACGGCAAAAACAGGAGAAACTGATATTTTCATCTATCCCGGCTATAGATTTAAGGTTATGGATGGGCTTATAACAAACTTCCACCTTCCTGAGTCCACCCTGGTTATGTTGGTTTCTGCATTTGCAGGAAAAGAAAATGTGCTTTCTGCTTATGAAACTGCTGTCAAAGAAAAGTATAGGTTCTTTTCGTTTGGGGATGCTATGATACTAATATAGTAGAGATATTATATTCTTCATATACAAATACGGCTTTTACTCTTAGATGCTAATTATAATCTTTCTTAACATATTAAACTTTGTCGTGATTTTATTATTCAATGGGTACTCTGAGAGGGGTGCCTTTTCATTTTTAAAGGACACAAATATTACACAATTTTTATTGCAATTTTCTATTGACAAATTATATATAAGGTGGTATCTTACTAATAGATGTTAGCACTCTAGCCAAGTGAGTGCTAACAATTAAAAGAAAGGAGAGATGAGATGGAACTTGACGATAGAAAACTCGAGATACTTAAAGCTGTCATCAAGAACTATCTTGAGACAGGTGAGCCTGTCGGCTCCAGAACAATATCTAAGTTTTCTGAGTTGAAACTTAGCTCTGCAACAATTAGAAACGAGATGTCTGATCTTGAAGATATGGGGTATTTGGTAAAGCCTCATACTTCGGCAGGAAGAATACCTTCGGATGATGCTTACAGATTATATGTCGATTCGCTTATGCAGACCAAAATAAAGGAAGAAGAAAGTCTTAAAAAGGATTTGATTGAAAAGTCAGATAAGCTTGAGACTTTACTTCAGCAGGTTGCCAACTTACTTGCAATGAATACAAATTATACTACAGTTGTATCTGCTCCTAAATATGAAAGCAACAATATTAAATTTATACAGCTTTCAGAGATTGATGAAGAAAATCTCCTTATAGTAATTGTGTTGGAAAAGAATGCTGTTAAGAACACAATAATTAGGCTTGATGAAGCGGTTGAGAAAAGTTTGCTCCTTAAGCTTAATATTATGCTCAATTCATTTCTTGCAGGACTTAATATGAAGGACATAAACATAGGAGTTATTGCAAAGATGAAGGAACAGGCAGGAGAATATGTGAACCTTGTCGGAAGAATAATAGATGCAATAGGATCTGTATTCTCTGAAGATGATTCACTTAGAATATATACAAGTGGTACTACGAATATTCTAAAGTATCCTGAGCTTAATGATAGTGACAATATGCAAAAGCTTCTTTATACAATCGAGGAGAAGAAAGAACTGAGTGCTCTTCTTACAGACAGGATGGATGATGGCAATGACGATGGCATTCAGGTCTATATAGGAAATGATACAAATGTAGAAAGCTTGAAGGACTGTTCTGTTGTGACTGCTACTTATGAGATAGAAGAAGGTGTGTACGGCAAAATCGGTATAGTAGGTCCTAAAAGAATGGATTATGCGAAAGTTGTCGGATCACTTAAGAATCTAATGAGACAGTTGGATAGCATATTTAAGCATCAGAGTGAGGATAAAACTACAAAGGCAATTAAGCTTATAGATATGAAAAATGACATAAATTATGTAAGTGATACATAGAAAGGTGGTAGATTGTGAAAGATAAAAAGAAACATTCTGAAGAGAAAATAGAAAAAGTTGATGCTGAAGAAACATCTTCTGCTAAAACAGTTTCTGAAGAATCTTTAGATGAAAAAGAGCTAAATAAGATAAACGAAGAAAGAAAAGCATCAAAAGAGGAAGAATATAAGAACAAGATCGATGAGTTAAATGACAAACTAATGCGTCAGATGGCAGAGTTTGACAATTTCCGTAAGCGTACTGAGAAGGAAAAGTCGCAGATGTATGACTTAGGTGCGAAGGGAATAGTTGAAAAGATTCTTCCTATCATTGATAACTTCGAAAGAGGACTTGGCGGCCTTTCTGAAGAAGAAAAGGAAGGGGCCTTTGCTAAAGGCATAGATAAGGTGTATAAGCAGCTTATGCAGTGCCTTGTGGATGTAGGAGTTACTCCTATAGAAGCTGCTGGCAAGGAGTTCAACCCTGAAATACATAATGCAGTTATGCACGGTGAAGATGAAAAATCTTAGCGAAAAATACTGTGGCAGAAGAGATGCAAAAAAAGGCTATATGTATAAAGAAAGTGTAGTAAGACCAAGTATGGTTAAAGTTGTTAACTAGCACTTGCGGGATTGCAATATAAGCAGTTTCTGTATCACATTAAAATATAAATATTAAAGCGAGGTAATTATTATGAGTAAAAATAATTGGTATTGATTTAGGTACAACAAATTCATAGTGTTTCTGTTATGGAAGGTGGACAGCCTGTGGTTATTCCTAATGCTGAGGGTATGCGTACAACTCCCTTCAGTAGTTGCATTTACAAAGAATGGTGAGCGTCTTGTGGGCGAGACTGCAAAAGCGTCAGGCTGTAACCAATGCAGATAGAACAATATCTTCTATCAAGAGACATATGGGAACTGACTATAAGGTAAATATTGATGGTAAGTCATACAGCCCTCAGGAGATTTCAGCTATGATTCTTCAGAAGCTTAAGGCTGATGCAGAGGCTTATCTGGGTGAGAAGGTAACAGAGGCAGTTATCACTGTTCCTGCTTACTTTAATGATGCTCAGAGGCAGGCAACTAAGGATGCAGGTAAGATTGCAGGCCTTGATGTAAAGCGTATCATCAACGAGCCTACAGCTGCTGCTCTTGCTTATGGTCTTGATAATGAAAAAGAACAGAAAATTATGGTTTATGACCTTGGTGGCGGTACGTTCGATGTATCTATCATCGATATCGGTGATGGTGTTATTGAAGTTCTTTCAACCAACGGCGATACCAAGCTTGGTGGTGATGACGTAGATAATGTACTTACCAACTACTTCATCGCAGACTTTAAGAACAAAGAAGGTGTAGACCTTTCTACTGATAAAATGGCTCTTCAGAGACTTAAAGAAGCTGCTGAGAAGGCAAAGAAGGAACTTTCTTCTTCAACTACAACCAATATCAACCTTCCTTTCATTACAGCTACTTCTGAAGGACCTAAGCACTTTGAACTTGACCTTACAAGAGCTAAGTTTGAAGAGCTCATCCACGATATAATTGAGAGAACTGCTATTCCTGTTCAGAATGCACTTAAGGATGCAGGACTTACTGCAAGTGATATAGGTAAAGTACTTCTGGTTGGTGGTTCTACACGTATTCCTGCAGTTCAGGCAAAGGTTGCACAGCTTACAGGTAAAGAGGCAAGCAAGAGCCTTAACCCTGATGAGTGCGTAGCTATTGGTGCTTCTATCCAGGGTGGTAAGCTCGCAGGCGATTCAGGTGCAGGTGACATCCTTCTCCTTGATGTAACACCACTTTCACTTTCAATTGAGACTATGGGTGGTGTTGCTACAAAACTTATCGAAAGAAATACAACTATTCCTACCAAGAAGAGTCAGGTATTCTCTACAGCGGCAGATAATCAGTCTGCAGTTGATATCAATGTAGTTCAGGGTGAAAGACAGTTTGCTAAGGATAACAAGAGCCTCGGACAGTTCAGACTTGACGGAATTGCTCCTGCTCCAAGAGGAATCCCTCAGATTGAAGTTACCTTTGATATAGATGCAAACGGTATTGTTAATGTTTCTGCTAAGGATCTTGGAACAGGCAGAGAACAGCATATTACAATTACTGCAGGTTCAAACATGAGTGACGCTGATATAGAAAAGGCTGTTAAAGAAGCTGCCGAGTTTGAGGCTCAGGACAAGAAGCGTAAGGGAAGGCATTGATGCAAGAAATGATGCTGATGCTATGGTATTCCAGACAGAGAAGGCACTTAATGATGTAGGCGACAAGATTACAGAGGCTGATAAGAGTTCAGTAGAAGCTGACCTTAAGGCACTTAAGGATATTCTTGAAGCTACACCTGCTGACAACGTATCCGATGAAGATATTGATAAGCTTAAGGTTGCTAAAGAAAAGCTTATGGCTAGTGCGCAGAGCCTCTTACCAAGGTGTATGAACAGTCACAGGGCGCTGCAGGAGCAGGTCCTGATATGGGAGGACAGGGCAGGTCAGACAACATCTAATTCAGGTAGCAATGATGATGTTGTTGATGGAGACTATAGAGAAGTATAATATTTGATAAAAATAGGGCTGTCGCACTAAGCCTCTGGCGGCAGCCCAATACCTGTATAAAGATATAAGATAATCACACTTTACCATAGATATACATAACGAAATGTGTTATAGTTATAAGTCGTTTGTGGTCAATAGGGTGAATTGTATGTGTTTAAAAATAAATTGATGAAAGTGGGATAAATATGGCAGATCAGAAAAGAGATTATTATGAGGTTCTTGGTGTAGCTAAGAATGCGTCTGCTGATGAATTGAAGAAAGCGTACAGAGTGCTTGCTAAGAAGTATCATCCTGATGCCAATCCGGGTGATAAGGAGGCTGAAGCTAAGTTTAAAGAGGCTTCAGAAGCTTATGCAGTACTTAGTGATGATGAAAAGAGGAAACAATACGACCAGTTCGGACACGCTGCATTTAGTAATGGAGGCGGACCTGGAGCAGGCGGATTTGACTTTAGCGATATAGACCTTGGAGATATCTTTGGAAGCTTCTTTGGAGGAGGCGGAGGTGGATTTGACTTCTTTGGCGGCGGAGGCAGCAGAAGAAGTAGCAACAGCCCTCAAAAGGGAGCAAACATCCGTTATAGCCTAAGAATTAAATTTGATGAAGCTGTAAAAGGATGTAAGAAAGAGATTACTCTTGATATGAAGGAGGAATGCGCTACCTGTCACGGAAGTGGTGCTAAGGCCGGAACTACTCCTGTAACCTGTACCAAGTGTGGAGGTTCAGGTCAGGTAACCTATACCCAGCAGTCACTCTTTGGCATGGTTCGTAATGTACAGACCTGTCCTGATTGTCACGGAACAGGTAAGATAGTCAAGGATAAATGCCCGGATTGCCGTGGTACAGGCTACATCACCAGACGAAAGACCATAGAGGTAGACATACCAGCAGGTATTGATGACGGACAGGCTATCAGAATCAGAGATAAGGGAGAGCCTGGTACAAACGGGGGACCTCGCGGAGATTTGCTTGTAGAGGTACATGTTCCTTCACACCCTAACTTCCAGAGAGACGGTTATGATATTTATTCATCAGTGCCTATTTCATTTACACAGGCTGCTCTTGGAGGCGATATCAGGATAAGTACAGTTGATGGTGATGTTATATATACAGTGAAGCCTGGAACTCAAACAGATTCGAGAGTAAGGCTTAGAGGTAAGGGTATGCCTACACTGAGAAATAAGGACGTAAAAGGGGCGATCATTACATCACCTTCATAGTTCAGACTCCTGCCTCTCTTACCAAAGAACAAAAGAGAATCCTTGAAGAACTTGATGAAACCTTTGAAACCAGATATAAGGCAAAGGGTAATCCGGCAGAAGCAAAGCCTAATGCAAGCCAATCAACTTCGTCAGAGGTTAAGGGTGAGGAAAAAGGCAAGAAAGGAAAAAGTTCTAAGAGGAAGAGCTTCGCGGATAATATTAAAGAGAATTTGAAAGATTTATTTGAATAAAATAATGGATATTTAATTTAGATAGTACTTTTTAGTGCTATCTAAATTTGTATATACCGTATATTCCACTAGGATAAAGTTTGTGAATTAAAGATAAGTCAAAAAGAGGTAGGGTATGTATGTATTATTGGAAGCTGGTAATTCGGAAAATAAAGTTATTGCAGTTAAAAACGAGGGAATGGAAATAATAAAGATTCCTTATTATTTTTAACTCGTTTCATAATTCGAATATATACTTTAAGATTGATGAAGTGAAATCATTTGATAAAGTAAATTCAGAGCTTTTAGACAAATTATCTAGCTATTTTGGCAAGCCTATTCAGATTATAATTTCATCTGAACGGAAAGATGCTACAGATATGTTGAAAAATTTGGGTTTTGAACGCAAAAGAGTTTGTTATGAGATTGAAGTTTGTAAGGAAGACTATTGCATATATGAAAAAGATGATGAGATTAAACTGATAACTGCATATAAAGGAAGCAAAGAATTTATGGCTTGTGCAGAATTGATGCTAGAACGCTATATCAAAACACATCTGGAAATCAACCCATGGACAGGTAAAAAAACTAATTTCTTTGATATTCTACCATGCAAAGTTGTATATGAGAAAAAGGGTGACAGTATAGAAAATCTGGCATTTGTAGAAAATGGAGAGATTGCTTATGTTTTAGGAAAAGGATATAGATTCGTTCAGTAAATTTTCTTCGAATTTGATTTTTTTATTTATTTGAAAAAAATATAAGAATATATGCTTTGAGGCAGATGATTGTGACGAATTTGCTATGGAATTAAAAAAATTATTTAATATAGATGCTAATATTACTTGGGATACATATATTTATAATGGCAATTTTGAGTTTTGTAATTAAAAAAATGACATACATAGTTGTTGAGGTGAATTAGCCTAATAAAAAGTTTTATGATGTCAAGAAAAAAACTTGACATCTCTTTTTTCTTCTGTTACAATACCCTAGGATTAAAAAGATGGTGAGTTTATTATGGAAAAGAAAGCAGATATACTTGACGAGAGGCTTAGAGTTTCTGAGCTATATGATTATTATGGTGTGCTATTGAAGGAGGGTTCAAGCAAACTCCTTGAAGCCTATGTACATGAAGACCTGTCTCTTTCAGAAATAGCTGAAACGGAAGGTATATCCAGGCAGGGAGTACACGATAATCTAAAAAGAAGTATCAAACAGCTGGAAGAGTTTGATAATAAACTGGGACTAATTAAAAAATCCGAAGAAATATCCGTTACCTTGGATATGCTTAAAGAAACAATAAGCAAATCTACAGACGAGAAGCTTAAAGAAAATGTAAGGATAGATCTTGACAGACTTTACAATATATTCTAGAAGGAGGAGCTATGGCATTTGACAGTTTAACAGAGAAGCTGACGAAGGTTTTTAAGAACTTGCGCGGCAAGGGTAAGCTAAGTGAAAATGATGTCAAAGCTGCCCTTAAAGAAGTAAAGATTGCTCTGCTTGAAGCGGATGTTAATTTTAAGGTTGCGAAGAACTTTATCAAGACCGTTGAAGAAAGAGCAATAGGACAGGATGTTATGAACTCCTTAACACCCGGTCAGATGGTTATAAAAATAGTAAATGAAGAAATGACAGCCCTTCTTGGTTCTGAGAAAACTGAACTTACCTTAAAACCAACTCAGGAAATTACAGTCATAATGATGTGTGGTCTTCAGGGTGCAGGTAAGACAACTACCACGGCTAAGCTTGCTGCGAAGTTCAAAGGTACAAGAAAGCCTTTGCTTGTTGCCTGTGATGTATACAGGCCTGCTGCGATAAAGCAGCTTCAGGTAAATGGTGAGAAGGTTGGAGTTCCGGTATTTACTATGGGTGACGGCCACAAGCCGCCAAACATTGCTAAGGCTGCGTTAGAACACGCTAAGAGCAATGGCTACAATATGATATTTCTTGATACTGCAGGACGGCTTCAAATAGATGAAGACATGATGCAGGAGCTTGTAGATATAAAAGAAGCTGTAGAAGTTACACAGACACTTTTAGTAGTAGATGCAATGACAGGTCAGGAAGCTGTCAATGTCGCAACAACCTTTGACTCTAAGATTGGGCTTGATGGAGTTGTGCTTACTAAGCTTGACGGTGATACCAGAGGCGGTGCTGCTCTCTCTATAAGAAGTGTAACAGGAAAACCTATTCTATATGCAGGAATGGGAGAGAAACTAACAGATCTTGAACAGTTTTATCCTGACAGAATGGCTAACAGGATACTCGGAATGGGAGATATACTCACCCTCATTGACAAGGCTCAAAGTGCCCTTGACGCTGAAAAAGCCAAGGAACTTGAGCAAAAATTTAAGAAAGCCGAGTTTGACTTTAACGATATGCTCTCACAGTTTGAGCAAATCCAAAAGCTTGGAAGCATTAAGGACATTCTTGGAATGATGCCTGGAGGCCTTGGTGGAAAGCTTGATGATGCGGCTGTTGATGAAGGAGCCTTAGACAAGGTTAAAGCAATTATTTTTTCAATGACTAAGGCTGAACGAGGGAATCCTAATCTCCTTAATCCTTCCAGAAAGCACAGAATAGCTAAGGGAGCCGGAGTTGATGTAGCTGAGGTAAATAAGCTTGTCAAGCAGATGGAACAGATGAAGAAGGTTATGAAGCAGATGTCCGGGATGATGAAAGGTAAGGGAAAGAAGAAGTTCGGTCTGCCTTTCGGACTTTAATTAGGTGTTAATGCTATGCATTTTCATATATGATACAAGTATCAAAAATTAAAACAAACACATAGGAGGAAAGAAAAATGGTAAAGATTAGATTGATGAGAATGGGATATAAGAGACATCCTTTCTATAGAGTAGTGGTTGCTGATGAGAGAGTTGCTCAGCACGGTAACTTCATTGCTCAGGTAGGAACTTATGATCCAAATAAGGAGCCAAGTGCAATCAATATCAATGCTGAAGAGGCTAAGAAGTGGATTGCTAACGGTGCTAAGCCTACAGAGGTTGTAGCTAAGCTCTTAAAGAAAGCTGGTATAACTGAGTAATCATCGGAGGTAGTCATCATGAATGAATTAGTAAAGGTTATTGCTATGGCCCTTGTTGATCATCCTGATGAAGTCACAGTTACACAGACAGAGGAGAATGGAGAAACTATTCTTCATCTTCATGTTGCGGAAAGTGATATGGGTAAGGTTATTGGCAAGCAGGGCAGGATAGCAAAGTCTATAAGGACTGTTGTTAAAGCAGCTGCTACAAGGGATGATAAGAAAGTCACCGTTGAAATAAAATGATGGCAAGGGGGAGGAGTAATCCTTCCTCTTTTTTAGTTTGCTGCCAGGTGTATGATTTATAGTGATAGCAGTAAATGCCTGATAAAATGGAAAAAGTGACACTAATAATCAGAAAAATAATTTGTTATTATGTTTAATGAGGATGGTATGGAAAATTATTTTAGAGTAGGAGTACTTACAAGTACACATGGACTTAATGGTGGGATTAAGGTATTTCCGACAACTGATGATACGGAGAGATTTGACAGCCTAAAAAGAGCCTTCATAGACCTTGGTTCAGGAAAAGGAGCTATAAAAGGGAGTGGAATGCTTGAAGTGGAAGTTGACAATGTGAAATACTTCAAGAATACCCCTATAGTTACCTTTAAGGGTATAGACAATGTTGACCTGATAGCCAAATACAAGGGGATGGATCTTTTGGTTGCAAGAGAGGATGCACTTCCTCTAGCTGAGGGTGAACACTATGTCTCAGATGTAATAGGCTGTAAGGTAATTACAGATACTGGTGAAGAGTATGGTACAGTATCCGAGGTAATGGATACAGGTGCCAATAAGGTGATAGTTGTAAAGCCTAATGAAGCTCATAGTGAACTTAAAGAATTCTGTCTTCCTCATATACCTGAGTGTGTACTTGAAATCAATACAGAAGAAGGCTTTGTTAAGGTGCATATTATGAAGGGGCTTCTTGACTAAGGGGGTATTATGAATTTCCATGTAATGACACTTTTTCCTGAAATGATAAATAATACCGTGGGAGAAAGCATCTTAGGCCGTGCCATAAACAAGGGACTAATCAGTGTAAATGCTGTAAATATCAGGGATTACACCCTTGACAAGCATAATAAGGTGGACGACTACTGCTATAGCGGTGGAGCTGGAATGCTTATGCAGGTAGAGCCTATTCACCGCTGTCATAATGCCATTTCTGATAAAATCGGCCACAAGCCCAGAACTATCTATGTAACCCCACAGGGAAGAACCTTTACTCAGAAAATAGCGGTAGAGCTTGCGAAAGAAGATGAACTTGTATTCCTTTGTGGGCATTATGAAGGGGTGGATGAGAGAGCCTTGGAACTGGTTTGTACTGATTTATGTCGATTGGTGACTATGTACTCACTGGAGGAGAGCTACCTGCTGTTATTATGATAGATGCCATATCCAGGCTGGTACCGGGTGTGCTTAACAATACTGAATCTGCTGTGGGAGAGTCATTTACGGACGGTTTACTTGAACACCCACAATATACCAGACCTGAGGTGTATATGGATATGAAGGTACCGGAAATACTTCTTTCAGGCCACCAGGCAAAGATAGAACAGTGGAAACTTGAAGAGGCGCTTAAAAGAACTAAGGAGCGCAGGCCTGAGCTTTATGAGGAGTATCTAAGAACACATACTTTACCTAAGAAAACTAAGTTACCTGAGTGATGTGGTTTATCGGATGCTATTAAAAAGTTCCTGTGTTCATTTAAACTTTAGATATATTTGGTAAGGAAGAGAGAATTTTATATAATATTGAAGAATTAAGCAATAGCTTGTATAATAAAAGAAGCAGTTTGAAGTAAACTTTTATTTGATTTTTAGAGGGGGTTATATGGGGGCTATTAAAGGTATTGTAATTATTGTTTTGGGAATAATAATTGTTGTTTGGCCGATTGTAATTGAACTAAAGAGTAAATATTATTTTGATAAACTGTTTGACAGGTATAAAGAAGGAATTGATATTGGCTGTGCAACTTTGGATGAACTTAGAGAGAAACTATTTGATGTTTTTGGAACTAGTACATTAATTAAAGAAGACTATGTAGTTGTTCGAAGGGATCACAAAGATATTTTATTATATTTGGAAAAATAATAAGGTAAAAAGCAGTATATCCATCTGATAGTTTTGGAGATTCCAAAAAGGATAGATTGATTTTTGGTTTCCTTAGGATTTTTAAACCAAAAAGCAATTTCAATTAGTAGGGCTATGGATGATATTGTTTCCAGATATAATCTTGGGGCCTATACTGAAGAACCTATGATATATAAAAAAGCCTCAGGAGCTATGAAGGGAATGATATTTATTTATCTTCTTATTGTAGTAATAGCTGTTGCATCGATAGTTTGGGCTTCAAAAAAAACTGGTGAAATCGTAGAAACTATAAAAAATTCTTCACCAGAGGGATATCCTAATTACACATACGGAAAAACTTTTGATAAATTCTTTGATGAAACTGAGTGGGAGTATTATACATCAGATGGTGGAGACCATAGTGCTTTCGAAAGTTTGTTTAATAGAGTTTTGGAAATGTCAGACTGGAAAGAGAGGAATGGGAGCCTTATTAAGAAAGTCAAATTTACAGGTAGAAGCTATTCAGATTCGATTGAAGTTGTGGTTTATTTTACGGTTTATGAAAATGAAAAGGATTTTGGCCTAAGTGGAGTTGAAATAAACGGTGAAAAAGCAGAAGTTGATGTAATAAATGATATTTTTGACATGGTATCTGCAGATGTTGAGAATCAAAAAAGTATCGTGAAGAAAGAAAAAAATAAGGAAAAACCTAAAAAAAAGAAACAAAAAAAGACAGAGAATAACAAAAAAACTACAAAGAAACAAGAAAAGGCGACAGTTAACAATTACAACAGCAATGAATACCTTCTTCCGTTCAGCGATAGCACATATTTAACTGACTCTGATTTACGGATTATGAGTTTAGAAGAGCTTAGATTAGCTAGAAACGAAATCTTTGCCAGATATGGTCGTATGTTTAAGGATGCTGAACTACAAAATTATTTTAATCAATGTAGCTGGTATAAGCCATTAATAAAACCTGAAGATTTCAACGAAAACCAGCTTAATGTATATGAAAAGGCTAATATTCAGCTGATTCAACAACATGAAAAAGCAGCTTCGTCTGGAAATGATAGCATATACTTTGCTGGTTTGTACGCAGATGGTAATGGCATTTATGTTGATATGCAACAGTATTCTTCGCCCTCACAAACTGTATACGGCTTAAATGCAGGATATATTGATTTTTTTGGCGAAAAAGTTGAATTATATAAGAATAGTACTAATAATTATTCAAGTGAAGATGGAAGCCTTCAGGTTAAAGTAAAGGGTGATTCTATAGTTTTAACAGGAACAATGACATTTTCACAAACTGGTGAAATTTATGATGTATCTGGTGATTATAATTTACAAAGCAGATATCCAAGACCTTAAAATGCTTTATTTTAAGGTTAACTGAAATACCATATTATAATTATGTTGAAAAACTACAAACTTTACAAAAACGTATTACGCAAAAATACATTCTTGCATAATACGTTTTTGCATTGTATAATACCAAATCATTGCAATGAGAAAGTACATTAAAAAAGGAGGTTCCCATGAAACTATTACTCACAGCCTTTACACCATTTGGAGGAGAAAGCATTAATCCGGCTCTAGAAGCTGTAAAACAGGTTAGAGATAAGGTAGCTAATCTGGATATAATTAAGCTTGAAGTTCCAACTGTATTTAATAAGTCAGTTAAAACTGTAATAGATGCTATGGAAAAAGAAAAGCCTGACTTTGTGCTCTGTGTAGGTCAAGCAGGAGGAAGAGAGGGAATCACCCCTGAAAGAATTGCTATAAATATAGATGATGCAAGGATACCGGATAACGAGGGGAATCAACCTATAGATACTCCGATTTTTACTGACGGTGAACCGGCATATTTTTCGAATCTCCCTGTAAAAGCTATGGTTGAAGCTATCAAAAAAGCGGGCTTAACATCAAGCCTTTCCAATTCTGCTGGCACCTATGTGTGTAATCACCTGATGTATGGGGTGTTATATCATATTGATAAAATATATAAAGGAATGAAGGGGGGCTTCATCCATGTTCCGTATATACCCGAGCAGACAGTAGATAAGCCTGATAAACCTTCCATGCCACTTAATGACATTGTGAGAGGGCTTGAAGCTGCGATAAGTGCAATTGCTGAGAACAAAGAGGACATAAGTGTTGTAGGCGGTGCTGAGTGTTAATATAAAAATAAGTCTTGATTTATTGATAAAATTATGTTAAAAGTTAATTGTTATGTAATTCGGATGGTCCTCTGACGCCTCATAGTGAGAGTGCTAAGAACATCTATGATAAAAGGAGAATAGAAATGAACGAATTAATCAGAGAGATTGAAAAAGAACAGCTCAAATCAAACGTGGATGAATTCAGAGTAGGTGATACTGTTAAAGTTCACGCAAAGGTAAAGGAAGGTCAGAGAGAAAGAATTCAGATCTTCGAAGGAACTGTACTTAAGAGACAGGGTGGCGGCTCAAGAGAGACTTTCACAGTTAGAAAGCTTTCTGGCGGTGTCGGTGTAGAAAGAACCTGGCCTGTACATTCTCCAAACGTTGACAGAATCGAAGTTGTTCGTCACGGTAAGGTAAGAAGAGCTAAACTTACATTCCTTCGTGGAAGAGTTGGTAAGTCAGCTAAGCTTAAAGAGGTATAATTGTTCTAATCGAACAGAGCGTAATCAAAAGGAGCAACTACTTGCAGTTGTTCCTTTTTTATTGTATCATAGAATCGGAGTTTAGTAACCTGGCGTAATTGGAAGGAAAATATATGGCTAGAAAATCTTATTTTCATAAAAAGGCTCGTATCGAGACGACGCCAACAGTGAAAAAGATAATTAAAGAGATAATTGTATGGCTATTACTTATTGTATTAACTATTACAGCCTCTTACTTTATAACAACTAATATCTTTGTAAAGACTGCAGTTGCAGGAGTTTCCATGGAGCCTACTCTTATGGAAGGTCAGGTGGTAATCGTCAACAAGATAGAATATTACCTAAAATCTCCAAGGAGAAACGATGTAATAGTTTATAAACAAAGTAACAGAGAGCATAGTTACTATGAGATAAAGAGGGTTATAGGACTTCCCGGTGAGACAGTTAAGATTAAAAACGGAATAATATACATAAACGATGAAGCCTTAAAAGAAAAGGTCAAAACAGAGACCATAGAAAATGCAGGTCTTGCTGAAGAAGGTATAAAACTGGATGATAACGAGTACTTTGTGCTCGGAGATAATAGAAATGACAGTGAAGACAGCCGATTTGCAAGTGTGGGCAATGTACTTAAAAATGAGATACTTGGAAAAGCTGTTGCAACAGAAAAGCCATTTACTCTTGTGGACAGCTTAAATTTAGCCGATTAATAATATGGAGGATAGATATGCCTGATTTACACTGGTATCCCGGTCATATGACGAAGGCAGTTCGTCAGATGAAGGAGGATATAAAACTAATAGATATAGTTATTGAACTTGTGGATGCACGCATACCTATAAGTTCCAGAAATCCAGATATAGACAGTCTTGCAGCAGGCAAATCAAGGGTGATTATACTGAACAAGGCTGATATGGCGGATGATAGAGAGACAGATAACTGGGTTAAACATTTTACCGAAGAAGGTATGATTGCAGTTAAGCTTAATTCAAGAAGTGGTAATGGTATGAAGCAGGTGAAGGATGCCATAGCTAAGGCAGCCGAAGCTAAGATGGCAAGAGATAGGGCGAGGGGAATACTTAACCGCCCTGTAAGAGCCATAGTAGGTGGGATTCCCAATGTTGGCAAGTCCACCTTTATCAATTCATTTGCAGGAAGAGCGGTTACAAAGACAGGCAATAAGCCGGGTGTCACAAAGGGTAAACAGTGGATAAGACTTAATAAACAGGTTGAATTGCTTGATACTCCGGGTATACTTTGGCCAAAGTTTGAGGATAGGAAGACTGCTGAGCATCTTGCCTTTATAGGCTCTATAAAAGATGAGGTAATCGAAAAAAATGGAGCTTGTCCTTAACCTCATTACAGAGCTTGAGGCTAATTATGAAGGACTTATAGCTTCTTACTATGGATTTGATAACTGTGAAAAAAACTGAAAATAAGATTGATTTTTGCCGTGAAAAACTCTTGAAGCAGTGGCAGAAAAAAAGAGCCTTGCTTAAAAAAAGGCGGCGAAACAGATACTGATAAGGCTTCAAGCTAATTCTTGATGATTTTAAAAACGGAAGACTAGGTAAAATAACCCTCGAAAATGTAGGAGAATAGCTAAATGGCTGATAACAAATATGATCAGAACAAGGATTTGATTGAAGACAGTTTGGAATTTTGTAAAGATATACAAAATTACTACGAGCTTGATGAAGTAACCAGACTAAACTTTGATGGATATTCGAGAAGAAGAGAAAAACCTAAAGAAAAAATAGTCGAGAAGATTATTATTAAGAACATAGGAAACGGAGACGAGGCAGGGCTTAGGGTATATACAAAAATTGTAGCTATAATACTTTTTGCATTGATTTTTGTAAGAATTATCAACGCCTATGTAGTGGAGGAAACCATAGTGAGTGGAACCTCGATGAATCCAACCCTTCAGGGCTCGGATACCTTGTTGATAGACAAGATTACTTACAAAGTAAGCGATTTGAAGAGATATGATGTAATAGTGTTTAATTATAATGAGTCTGCTTTATATATCAAGCGAATCATTGGTTTGCCGGGCGATAGGGTAAGTATAAAGGATGGACAAGCCTATGTAAATGGTATTTTGTTGGCGGATGATCCACTTATAAATGATACAATGACTTATGCGGGTATTGCTGAAAATGAGATAACATTAGGGGAAGATGAGTACTTTGTCTTAGGTGACAATAGGAATAACAGCTATGATTCCAGATATGAACAGGTTGGGGTTGTAAAAAAGAAGTACATAATCGGAAGAGTTTGGCTTAGAATTTCCCTATTTCTAAGTTTGGGAGTGTTAATTAATGAAAAATATTTCGGAGATTAGGGATGAATGTGCAAGATGTGGCATTCATAACTTGGGTGAATTTGTTACTAACTATAGTTTAGATGAGAGAAGTGGTGTAAAAAAGCTTGTCGAGAAGGCAAGAAAGATGCTTGCAGATTACGAACTTGAAATAATGAGAATTAATTCAATGTCTAAGTTTGAAAGGCAATTTTGTGAACACGGATACATTTGCGGTGTTGATGAGGTAGGCAGGGGACCGCTTGCAGGACCTGTGGTTGCGGCTGCTGTAGTATTTCCCAAAGACCTAATCATTCCTTATGTAAATGATTCTAAGAAACTTACTGAAACTAAGAGAGAAGAGCTTTTCAATCATATTATGTGTGAGGCTATCAGTGTCGGCTTTGGCAGTGTAGACAATAGCAGGATAGACGAAATCAACATTCTGGAGTCAACCTTTGAAGCCATGAGGCAGGCTGTATCGGAGTTAAACGTTAAGCCTGATATAGTTTTAGTAGATGGCAACAAGAAGATACCGGGCCTTGATATCACGCAGCACGCCCTGGTTGGAGGAGATGCAAAATGTCTCTCAATAGCTGCAGCCAGCATAGTTGCAAAGGTTGTAAGAGACAGGTACATGAAGGAAATGGATATAAAATATCCAATGTATGATTTTGCATCAAACAAGGGTTATGGCTCTAAAAAGCATATAAACGGAATAAAAGAATTTGGAATTTCTCCTATACACAGGAGAACCTTTGTACATAATTAGGAGTAAACATGGAAAAGAAAAAAGATGTAAAAACCGCTGTGGCCCTTGCATACGATACAGAAAGCGGAGATGCGCCTTATGTAATTGCGGCTGGAAAAGGAGCTTTGGCTGAGAAAATAATTGCTGAGTCAAAAAAGAGTGACATACCGCAGTATGAAGACGAAAAGCTTGCAAAATCCCTGTCTCAGCTTGAAATTGGTGAGAATATACCACCTGAGCTCTATGAAGTGGTGGCTCAGGTGCTTCTCTTTGTGGATAAAATGGATAGAATCAAGTCAGCTGTCGCTGAAAAGAGAGATAGGAAGTGATAATATCAACAAACGTATACTTGGAAAAGAACAGGAAAACAAAGCAGTAGACTATCTGCTATCTAAAGGATATACCATTTTAGAAAAGAACTATCTTAGAAAAACAGGTGAAATAGACATAGTTGTAAAAAGTCCTGATGGCTATTTGGTGGCTGTAGAGGTAAAGTACAGAAGCTCAGACAGATTTGGAAGCCCCTTTAGTGCAGTAAATTATAAAAAGCAGAGGAAGATATATAAAACCCTGCTTTTTTATATGAGTGAACATAATCTGCCTATGGATACAAAATGCAGATTTGACGTGGTTGGTATATATGGGAGTGACAGACTTGAACATTTAATTAATGCTTTTGAAGCCTGTTAACTCCTTGTCAAATAGTAAGTTATGGCTTATACTGTATAGGAAAGTTTTGCAAAATAAAAAAACTATTTTTGGGGGAATTTATGAAAGGTATTATTCTGGCCGGTGGTTCAGGCACAAGGCTGTATCCACTTACAGAGGTTACGAGCAAGCAGCTTTTGCCTGTTTATGATAAACCGATGATATTTTATCCTTTATCCACGCTTATGCTCGCAGGGATAAGAGACATTTTGATTATATCAACTCCTAGAGACTTACCTAACTTTGAGAAACTCTTGGGTGATGGTTCAGAATATGGTATCAGTTTGTCATATAAGATTCAGGAAAAGCCAAATGGACTTGCAGAAGCTTTTATTATAGGTGAAGACTTTATTGGAAAAGACAGTGTCGCAATGATTTTGGGTGATAATATTTTCTACGGTAACGGTTTATCATTAAACCTTAAGAAGGCAGTAGACTGTACTGAACATGGTGCTGCTGTATTTGGATACTATGTGGATGATCCTGAGAGATTTGGAATTGTTGAATTTAATGATAAGGGTGAAGCCGTATCCATCGAAGAAAAGCCGGAACATCCTAAATCAAATTATTGTGTGACAGGTCTTTATTTTTATGATAATTCAGTGGTAAAATATGCTAAGTCGCTTAAACCGTCAAAAAGAGGTGAGCTTGAAATTACTGACTTAAACAGAATCTACCTGGAAGAAGGAAGACTTAATGTAATTACCCTTGGAAGAGGCTATGCGTGGCTTGATACAGGTACTGTGGATGCGCTTTCGGATGCAACTGAGTTTGTTAAAGTCATAGAAAAAAGACAGGGTGTTATGATTTCTGCCATAGAAGAAATAGCTTATAAAAACGGTTGGATATCTAGGGAAAAGTTGCTTGAAAGTGCTGATAAATACGGAAAGTCTTCTTATGGAGCACATTTAATGAAGGTAGCTCTTGGCAAGATTTTATATTGATAAGGAGAAAATAAATGGCAGATAATGAGAAAATTGAGAGTATGGATGATTATTTGGATGAACTCGAAAAGTCATTCCATAGGCTTAAAAACGGTGATATGGTCAAAGGTCCCATCATTGGAATAGGAGATACGGAAGTCACTGTAGACCTTGGTTCCTACGCTGAAGGAATTGTTCCTATAGATGAACTTAGCAATGACCCTAAGTTTTCCATTAAGGCAGATATAGCAGTTGGAGATGTTGTAAATGCTATGGTTATATCGCCGGATAATGGTATAGGACAGGTGCTTCTTTCTATAAAACGTGCGGATAATATCCTTGCATGGGATTTCCTCGAAGAGGCTAAAGAAAACGGTCAGGTATTTAACGTAAAGATTACTGAAGCTGTTAAGGGAGGAGCTGTTACCTATCTGAAAGGCATAAGGGCATTTATACCGGCTTCCGGACTGGCGCTAGACTATGTTGAAGATACAGAGAGCTTTATCGGAAAGCATATTTCCGTTAGGATAATAGAAGTAGATGAAGATGACAAAAAGCTAATTCTCTCAGCAAAAAGTGTACTTAGGGAAGAAGAAGCAAAAAAGACAGAAGAAAAAATGTCTAAGATAGCAATAGGAACAGTAGTTACCGGAAAAGTAGAAAGACTTGAGAGCTATGGAGCCTTTGTAAGACTACCTGACGGACTTTCAGGACTTGTTCATATCTCGCAGATGTCTGAAAGAAGAATAAAACATCCTAAAGAAGTGGTGAGTGAAAATGATGAAGTTAAGGTAATGATAACTGAGATTAAGGATGGTAAATTAAGCCTCAGTATGACAAGGGCTGTTGAAAGCGAAGCTTCTGAAGATGTAGACTCTACTCCTGTAGAATATAGTACTGGAGATGCGCCAACCACAAGCTTTGCTGACTTATTAAAGGGAATTAAGCTGTAATACATTCTAAAATATTATAATAAAGGAGTTAACTATGAGTAAGGAAAAAGTTGAGAAGTATAAAATGGAAAAAGCAGGAAGAAAGCTTAGTCTTAAGAAAGAGAAACGTATTAAAACACTTGTTGCCTGTGCTTGTATAGTCGGAGCAGTTGTTTTGGCGGGTGCAGTAGGTTATTACTCAGGAAATAAGAGCGGTTATGAGAATGGTTATACAGATGGCTTTACCTTTGCGGGACAGATTTATCAGAGTGCAGCCGCTTCAAGTAGTGCGGTTACTTCTGGATCTGCCTAGAAACTGAGGCTACAGAGGCTGCATCAGATGGCGCAGTTAAATCTGAGAATAAGTCAGGCAAGTAGTTTTTCACATATTTAGCTTTGTAGAGTATTAAAGGAGAATGGTATGAAGGACAGACTTTATGAAGGATTTAAGAATTATTATGGAGATACTGAAGGTGCTAAACTTTTCTTTTCGCCGGGGCGGGTAAATCTTATCGGAGAGCATACTGACTACAATGGCGGTCATGTCTTCCCATGTGCACTGACTATGGGAACCTATGCCCTTGTAAGGAAACGTAATGACAATAAGCTGAACTTTGTTTCGCTCAATTTTAATAATGCTGAGGTTACAACTGTGGAACTTCCTGAACTTTCATATCAGAAGAAGAATGGTTGGGCTAACTACCTTATAGGAGTGGTTTGGGCTTTCTTAGGTAAAGGATATAAGATTGATAAGGGCTTTGACCTTGCCATGCTTGGTAATATTCCTTCGGGTGCCGGACTTTCATCTTCTGCATCCATAGAAGTCCTTATGGGTACAGCTCTTAAATATATGTACGATATTGACATCGACATGGTAGAGATAGCAAAGATAGGACAAACTTCAGAAACCAATTCAACGGTATGAACTGCGGTATTATGGATCAGTTTGCTGTGGCTATGGGCAAAAAGGACAATGCCATATTCTTAGATACAGCGGACTTGTCCTATGAATATGCGCCTGTGAAGCTAAAGGACGCCAAGGTGCTTATCACAAACAGCCATGTAAAGCACAGCTTGGTAGACTCTGCCTACAATGACAGAAGAAATGAAAGTACAGCTGCGCTTAAGGCACTTCAGACCAAGCTTAATATCTCCGGACTTGGCGATTTAACAGAGGAAGAGTTTGAGCACAACAAAGAGCTCATAACCGATGAGATTCAAAGAAAAAGAGCTAAGCATGCAGTTTATGAGAACCAGCGTACAATAAAGGCCGTAAATGCTCTTAAAAATAATGATATTGAGACCTTTGGCAAACTTATGAATGCTTCACATATATCGCTAAGAGATGATTATGAGGTTTCTTGCCCAGAGGTTGACAAGTTGGTCGAGATTGCTTGGAATATACCTGGGGTGATTGGCTCAAGAATAACAGGCGGTGGTTTTGGTGGCTGTACAGTCAGTATAGTTAAAAACGATGCAATTGAGAATTTTAGAAAAGAAGTCATTTCAAAGTATAAAGAGGCTACAGGTATCGATGCTGAGATATACGAAGCTGAGATAGGCGATGGTGCAGGAAGGATTCAGTAATGCTCTGTCTTCATAATTTTACAGGAATCTATGAGAATCAGGACTTTTATAAGGCTTACCCCTATAGAATATTTGATGACAAGACTTTATGCGGAGTAAGGGGATATTTGGATGATGAAGGCAGAAAATATCTGCTTGATGAAATTAAAGAAGAGTCGATGCTTTTATCCGTACACCTACTTGACTCCGGTAATTATCATCATCTTAGCAGGCTTTACCTTGATATAATAAAGGAACCTTTTAATCTGGTGGTATATGATAACCATACGGATATGCAGTTTTCGGCCTTTGGCAACATATTGTCCTGTGGCTCTTGGATAGCTGATGCTTACGAAAGTCTTGATTATCTTAAGAAGATAATCATTATTGGTGCCAGTAGTAAGTACATAGAAGCTTGCGAGTTTAATAAGGACGAAAGAGTTATTTTTGCAGACAGTATAAATGAAGTTTCCTTGGGAAATGAGCTTCCTATCTATATTTCGGTAGATAAGGATGTGATTTCTGAAAATGAATTTATATCTGACTGGGATCAGGGTATTATGCCGGTATCGACACTTATAAAAGAACTAAAGTGTTTAAGAGATAACTTTAGAATTATGGGCATTGATATCTGTGGTGAGCCTGATATCAGTGATGAAATTAATATTAGTTTAAGTAATAATATAAATAAAGAATTGGTAAATATATTTGTAGATATTTTATGTTAAATATGATACAATGAGATGATACCATTTTTTTATTTGGGAGTTTGGTTAGATGAATAAGGACAATAAAGACGAAAATAAGGAAAAGAGTCAAATCTCAAAAAAACTTTTAATCCTGATTATTGTTGTCCTGTTTCTTATACCGACTGTTTTTTGCATAGTTTTGTTCATTAAGTTAAATAAGTTAAATGATGAACTTGACAGAATCAGACAGCTTAAAATAGAGCGGATTCTGGTTGCCCAAAAAAGAAGTGCTGAAGCAGAGATGATTGCATCAATGCTTAGTTTTGCTCAGAATGAAGCTTCTAAGAAGAAGGCTCTTATGCTTAAAGCAGCAGAAGAAGAACGGATAAGGACAGCAAAGGGAAGGGTTTATCTTACCTTTGATGACGGACCTTCTGAAAATACAGAAGACGTGCTTAAGATACTAAAGAAAAATGATATTAAAGCTACTTTTTTTGTGATTGGAAGGACTGATGAAAAGTCTCTAAAAAGATACAAAAAAATAGTGAATGAAGGCCACACAATTGCAATGCATTCGTATACCCACAACTATGGCTTGATATATGCATCCTTAAAGAATTTTAAGGAAGATTATTATGCTATAAGCGACCTGATTTACAACACTACCGGGGTAAGATGTAAATACTACCGTTTTCCGGGAGGAAGCAGCAATTCTGTATCGAAGATTGATATGAATTTACCTGCCAAATTTCTTAAAGATGAGGGTGTTGAGTATTTTGACTGGAATGTGATGAGTGGAGATGCAGTGAGAATTTCTTTGTCAGAAAAAGTATTGTACGAAAATGTTATGGCAGGGGTTCGCAGCATGAAAGACTCAGTAGTACTAATGCACGACTCTTTGGGGAGGGGAACTACGGTTAGAGCTTTACCGAAAATCATAAAAAGCTTAAAAAAAGAAAACTATCTTATACTACCTATTGATGAAACTACACCTGTAGTACATCATAGAATAAGGAAGTTGGGCTAAAGGAGATATTGTAGTGGAACATAACGTGGAAGCTGGAAAGAAGTTTTCCTGCCTATCAGCATTATTACTTCTTTTCGTCTTATCATTTACTTTTAATATGGCTATTGTAGGATATACTTCAGTTGAAAAGGTGCTGGCTGCTGATAGTTCTGTAAGGGCCAAGAAAAAGGGCAAGACAAAAAAGAAGATAGTTAAGGAAGTAACCAAGAAAGCACATAAGCAGGTACATAAGAAAACCGCATATTTAACTTTTGACGACGGTCCGAGTGTCAATACGGACAAAGTACTTGATATTCTTGATAAATACAAGATAAAAGCCACTTTTTTCGTGGTAGGAAGAACAGATAAGGCGTCAATTAAAAGGTATAAGGAGATAGTGAAAAGAGGTCACAATATAGGGCTCCATTCTCTGACTCATAACTATAAGCTTGTATATGCAAACCTTGATTCTTTTAAGAAGGATGTGTACGCTATCAGGGATATAGTGAAAAAGTATACCGGTATTGATTCCAAGCTGTACAGGTTTCCGGGAGGAAGCAGTAATGGTGTTGCAAAAATAAATATGCACAAAGTTATCAAATGGATCAATGAGGCAGGATATCATTATTTTGACTGGAATCTTGGAGGAACAGATGCAGCATTTCCTGCACCTTCAGCTAACGCAATTTACAATGCAATAGCGATGTATGCAGGCAGCAACACTGATAAGATTGTTCTTCTCCACGATTCGAAGGATAAGGTAAACACAGTAAAAGCCCTGCCAAGAATCATTGAACTTCTGAAAAAAGAAGGATATAGATTTGCTAAGATCACCAAGAACACAAAACCCGTTCACCACAGAGTGAATCCAAAATACAAAATAAAATAAATGGAGGTATGTTATGAGCTTTTTTAAGGATTTAAGGGAAGATGTTGGAGTTATGGGAGACTTTGAGAATGATGATAATCAGATGGTTGACACTTTAAGTGACAGCAGTTCTGATGATTTTGATGAGTTTAGCCTTTCCGAGGAGGACGCACTTGGTGTGGACGAGGACATGATTGAAAAGATGGAGGACGAGGACAGCTTAAGCCTTGAAACTGAAGAAGTAGCTGCCGAAGAAAATGTATATTCAGAGCCTGTATATGAGGAGACTGAATATGTTGAAGAATTTGAGCCTGAAACAGTTGATACGACAGATGTATTCCCTGCTACAGAGAATAACCTTTACACAGGTGATATAGGAGCAGATACAGTTACAGTTGAGAGCCATCCCGGTGAATTTGCAGAGTCTGACGGAAGTACAACAGTTATTTCAAAAGGAACTGTTATCCAGGGAAGCATTGTTTCTGACGGTTCTTTAGATGTATATGGTACAGTTAATGGAGATATCAGCTGCCTTGGCAAGCTTTCAATCTCAGGTGCTGTTAAGGGTAAATCTTCAGCTGCTGAGGTATATTTACATACTAACAAGCTTGATGGCGGAATTACAAGTAAGGGTTGTGTAAAGATTGCTGCAGGTACAGTAGTTATCGGTGATATTGCAGCTTCTTCTTGTGTAGTTGCAGGTGCTGTTAAGGGTAACTTAGATGTAAACGGACCTGTAATTGTTGATTCTACAGCTGTAATCAAAGGTAATATCAGCTCTAAGGGAATCCAGATTAATAGCGGTGCTGTTATTGATGGTTTCTGTGCACTTCCTTATGCATCAGTTGATATTGATTCATTCTTTGGTGATGAGGTTGATGCTTAATGGGAAAATATAAAAGAGTATTGCTAAAGTTATCAGGTGAAGCTCTTGCAGGAGACAAGAAGACGGGTTTTGATGAGACCACCTGCATTAGAGTTGCTAAGCAGGTAAAAGAGCTGGTTGATAACGGAATACAGGTAGGAGTTGTTATTGGTGGAGGAAACTTCTGGAGGGGACGCACCAGTAACACTATTGACAGAACTAAGGCTGACCAGATAGGGATGCTTGCTACTGTTATGAACTGTATCTATGTGTCTGATATATTCAGATATGTAGGTATGAAGACTTCTATTCTTACTCCTTTCGAGTGTGGCAATATGACTAAGCTCTTTTCAAAAGATAGAGCACTTAAATACTTTGGAAAAGGTATGGTTGTATTCTTTGCAGGGGGTACAGGACATCCGTATTTTTCTACAGATACAGGAGCTGTGCTAAGGGCTGTGGGAGATCGAGGCAGACACTATTTTGCTTGCAAAAGCAATTGACGGTGTCTATGACAGTGATCCTAAGTCAAATCCAAACGCTAAGAAATACAGCGAAATCAGTATAGAAGAGGTGCTTGATAAAAAACTTGCTGTTATTGATCTGGCCGCCACAATTATGTGCTATGAGAACAAAATGCCTATGCAGGTATTTGGGCTGGGTGAAGAAAACAGTATTGTAAATGCTGCAAATGGAATCAACAACGGCACAAAAGTTACAGTATAAGAGACTAACTAAAGAATAAACCCGGGGAGGTTACTTATGTCAGAAGCAACAAAAATGTATGAAGACAAGATGAATAAAACGCTTAACAATCTTAGTGAAGAGTACATTACTATAAGAGCGGGGAGAGCAAATCCTCATATTCTTGACAAGATTAAGGTAGATTATTATGGACAGCCATCACCTATTCAGTCGGTTGCCAATATCTCAGTTCCGGAGGCAAGAATTATCCAGATTCAGCCTTGGGAAGCAAGTCTTATCAAGACCATTGAGAAAGAAATAAATATGGCTAACCTTGGTGTAGTTCCTAACAATGACGGTAAGTCTATAAGACTTGTTTTCCCTGAACTTACAGAGGAGAGACGTAAGGAACTGTCCAAGGATATCAAGAAAAAGGCTGAAAATGCCAAGATAGCTATAAGAAATATCAGAAGAGATGCTGTAGATCACTTTAAAAAGCAGGAAAAGGCAAACGAGATTACAGAGGATGATCTTAAAGGTCTTGAAGATGAGATTCAGAAGATAACAGATAAGTTTTCTGATGAAATCGAGAAAATGACAGAAGACAAGATAAAAGAAATAATGACAGTATAATAGTAAATGGGGGTTCGGTTTATCCGCACCCTCTTTTTGGGATATGATATGAGTGAAAATGAGAAGATTCCCAGGCATGTAGCCATAATACTTGATGGAAACGGAAGATGGGCAAAGAAACGAGGCTTACCAAGAACCTTTGGCCATCTTAAAGGTTGTGACAATGTTGAGCCTGTATGTAAGGCTGCATTTGACCTGGGTATTAAATATGTTACCATGTATGCGTTTCCACAGAGAACTGGAAACGTCCAAAAGATGAAGTTGACGAGCTTATGAAGCTGCTTGCAAAGTACATGAAAGACGCTATGAAGCTCTCTGTCAAAAACAATATGAGGGTAAGGATAATAGGCGATAAGTCAGGGCTTTCAGATGAACTTAACTCCCTGATAGCTAAGCTTGAAGATGTATCTAAGGACTTTACAGGTTTACAGCTTCAGATTGCTGTCAACTACGGTGGAAGAGATGATATTAGAAGAGCCTTTAAGGATATACTTATATCTGCTGAAAAAGAAGGCTTGACTTATCAAGAAGTTATAGAAAAACTGTCTGAGGATACCATAAGCGATAACCTGGATACTGCGGATATTCCTGATCCTGATCTTATGATTAGAACGAGTGGGGAGCAGAGATTGTCTAACTATCTTATTTGGCAGCTTGCTTATGCTGAGTATTTTTTTACAGATACTCTTTGGCCTGATTTTGGGAAAAAAAGATTTAGAAGAAGCCATTGAATTCTACAGTGGTAGAGACAGAAGATTTGGCGGTATTAAGAAAGGATGAACTATGTTTCTGACTAGACTTATAAGTGGAATTCTGCTTTTAGTATTTACATTTGTGACTATGTATTTTGGTGGGCAGTTACTGCTTGTTGCCTTATTTTTGATATCATTGATTGGTTTATATGAGCTATATAAGGTTATGAAATTTGAGGATACCCCACTTGCTGCAGTAGGATACTTAGGCGCATTTGCCTGGTACATAAATATCGATACCAGACCGAATGCGATTATCGATTTTAAAGTACCTGAGCTTATGATATTTTCGATAGTAGTTGTGGCTGCACTTTTGGTCTTCGTAGTAAAATATCCTAAATATACTGCAAATCAGCTATTTAGTACGATTTTTGGTATATTTTATATACCTGTTATGATATCTTTTATATTTAAGACACGTGAGACCATAGCATTTGGACAGTGGCTTGCCTGGATGGCTTATGTAAGCTCTTGGGGTTCTGATACCTGTGCATATGTTGTTGGAAGGCTCTTTGGTAAGCATAAGCTGGCACCGGTACTAAGCCCTAAAAAGTCGGTGGAAGGCGCAATTGGAGGAGTTTTAGGTTCTGCGCTTATAGGCGTTATATTTGGACTGATAATGAGCAATTATACAGGTAAATCTGAAAATCTCATTATGATTTTTGCAGTTATAGGAGGACTTGGTTCTGTTATTTCTCAGATAGGAGATTTAGCTGCATCAGGAATTAAGAGAAATTATGATATCAAGGACTATGGGCATTTAATACCGGGGCATGGAGGAATTCTTGACAGATACGACAGTATGATAATTACTGCTCCTATAGTTTATTTTCTCTCACTTTACCTGGTAGGAAGGATATAATGAAAAGAATATCTATTTTAGGTTCCACAGGCTCTATTGGGACTCAGACACTTGACATAGTAAGGCTTAATGAAGATTTGAAGGTAACTGTACTTACCGCGAATAATAATATTAATCTAATTTTCACACAAATTTTAGAATTTTGCCCTGAATTAGTCTGTATTTTTGATATAATAGAAGCAGGCAAACTTAAAGATATGCTTGAAGCTGCCATTACTGAAAAAAAGCTAAGTAAAATGCCTGAGATTGTAACAGGTGTTGAAGGGCTTATTCAGGCGGCAGCCTATGAGAATTCAGATATAGTTGTTACGGCTGTTGTAGGTATGATAGGCATTAGACCTACGATAGCTGCTATAAATGCAGGCAAGGATATAGCCCTTGCCAACAAAGAGACTCTCGTTTGTGCAGGCCATATCATAATGAAGCTTGCCAGAGATAAAGGTGTTAATATATATCCTGTGGACAGCGAGCACAGTGCTATATTCCAGTGTTTACAAGGAAAGGCAGATAATAGGATAAGAAGATTGCTGCTTACCGCCTCGGGTGGTCCATTTTTACATACTCCTAAGGAAGAGTTAAAAGATGTGACTCTTGAGAGGGCATTGAAGCATCCTAACTGGTCGATGGGAGCTAAAGTTACCATTGACTCATCAACCATGGTAAATAAAGGGCTTGAGGTCTGTGAGGCAAGATGGCTCTTTGATACTGAGCCGGATAAGATAGAGGTGGTTATACAGCCTCAAAGCATAGTACACTCTGCTGTAGAATTTAAGGATGGTAGTGTTATAGCGCAAATGGGAGTACCTGATATGAAGCTTCCTATATCCTATGCACTCACCTACCCTGAGAGAAGATTCGTATCAGACAATTATCTTGACCTTTTTGCCATATCAAAGCTTGACTTTATTAAGCCTGATTTGGAGAAGTTTAAGGGGTTAAGACTTGCCTTTATGGCAATAACAGAGGGAGGAAGCCTTCCTACTGTCTTTAATGCAGCCAATGAGGTGGCTGTGGCATTATTTATACAGAAAAAAATCAGATATTTAGATATCGTTAATATCATAGAAGAAAACTTGAATAAACACATAAAGATAGAAAATCCAACAGTGGATGATATCGAAAGAATCCAAAATGAGATTCTACTTGGTGTTGAAAGCAGTATGTAAGGAAGGTGAACGATTTGAACATAGTTTGGGCTATTTTAATATTTTCATTAGTAGTAATTATTCATGAATTTGGACACTACTTTTTTGCCAGACTTGGAGGAATTAAAGTAAATGAGTTCTCACTTGGTATGGGACCAAGACTTTTCTCTTTGATGCAGCGGGCACAAAGTGGTCTGTAAAGCTTCTGCCAATTGGCGGTTCCTGTATGATGGAAGGTGAGGATGAGTCAAGTGATGATGAAGGTGCCTTTGCCAATAAGTCAGTATGGGTAAGGATATGGACGGTTTTCGGAGGACCTTTATTTAACTTCATCCTTGCTTTTTTACTGTCTCTCTTTGTAATTGGCTCGATAGGAGTAGACAAGAGCAATATTGTTAGTGTAACAAAGGGATATCCTGCTGAAGAGGCAGGACTTAAGGCAGGAGATGTCATTACTAAAATAAACGGAACTTCCATAAATATCGGAAGGGAGGTTTCAAGCTACTTTGTATTTCATCCACTCTCTAATGAGGACGTGAAGATAGAGGTAAAAAGAGGAGATGAAAAACTTGATTTTACTGTAAAGCCTCAGGAAAAAGAAAAGTTTTACCTGGGATTTACCTATTCTCCGGGAGATGGAGAGGCGGTCATTGACAGCCTTACAGATGACAGTGCACTAAAGGCTGCAGGCGCAGCTGCAGGTGATGTTATTACCGATGTAGATGGAACTGTTATCAAGTCAGGAACTGAACTTAATAACTATTTCGTTTCTTCTCCTTTAGATAGAAAAGAAGTAAAGATTACACTTAAGAAGGCTGATACAGGAAATACAGAGGAGATTACCGTAACACCTAAAAGCGCAGGTTCATCCTATACCCTGGGACTGGTAAGCAATACTGCAAGAGAAAAACTAGGTGTAGTAGACACCTTATATTACTCATTAAATGAAACCAAATATGTGGTGGTTACAACCATCGAATCTCTTAAAATGATGGTAACAGGAAGAGTAAAGCCTAAAGAAATAGCTGGTCCTGTCGGTATAGTAAATATGATTGGCAATTCCTACGAGCAGAGCAAGAATGATGGTATTATGGTCATCCTCCTTAGTATGGCAAGCATAAGCATACTTATATCAGCCAACCTCGGAGTTATGAACCTACTTCCTATCCCTGCTCTTGATGGAGGACGGCTTGTATTCCTCATAATAGAAGCAGTAAGAGGCAAGCCTGTTGATCCGGACAAGGAGGGTAGGGTACATTTTGTTGGATTTGTTCTACTTATGTTGCTTATGGTAGCAGTATTGTTCAATGATATTTGAGAATTATAGGATAAATTATGAGAAATGAAATTAAAACTACAAGAGTAGTAAAGATTGGAAACAGGGTTATCGGTGGCGGTAATCCTGTTTTAATACAATCAATGACGAATACAAAGACGGAAGATGTGAAGGCTACAGTTGCTCAGATTAAAGAGCTTGAAAAGGCGGGCTGTGACATAATCAGATGTGCAGTTCCCACTATGGAGGCAGCCCTTGCCTTTAAGGAAATTAAAGAGGCTATAAATATTCCTTTAGTAGCTGATATCCACTTTGATTATCGCCTTGCTATAGCGGCTATGGAAAACGGAGCTGATAAGATAAGAATAAATCCGGGTAACATAGGCTCAGAGGAGAAACTAAGGGCTGTAATAGATGTGGCCAAGGAGTATCAGATTCCTATAAGAGTTGGTGTAAATAGCGGTTCTCTTGAAAAGGAAGTTCTTGAAAAATATGGCAAGGTTACAAGTGAGGCTCTCGTAGAAAGTGCCCTAAACAATGCTAAGCTGATTGAAGATATGGATTATCACAACCTGGTAATAAGCATTAAGTCATCCAATGTGATGGAGTGTATCAAGGCTCATGAGCTTATAGCTGCCAGGACAGATATTCCTTTACATGTAGGCATAACTGAGTCCGGCTCACTTATTTCAGGCAATATCAAGTCGGGTGTAGACTAGGGATTATATTATATCAGGGAATAGGAGATACTATCAGGGTTTCTCTTACGGGCAATCCTGTTGAAGAGATTAAGTCAGCTAAGATGATACTTAAGGCTCTTGGGCTTAGAAAGGGCGGAGCTGAGATAGTTTCCTGCCCAACCTGTGGCCGTACTGATATTGACCTTATAGGTCTTGAAGAAAAGGTGAATAAACTGCTTGAGGAGTATATGGAGCTAGACATAAAGGTTGCTGTTATGGGCTGTGTGGTAAACGGTCCGGGCGAGGCAAGGGAAGCGGACCTTGGTATCTGCGGAGGCAAAAACGCAGGTCTCATCATTAAAAAAGGAGAAATTATTAAGAGACTTCCTGAGTCAGACCTTCTTATGGGACTTAAGGAAGAGCTTGATATATTAAAAGCTAAGGAAGGAAAGTAAGATGGATTTTCATGAGGCTTTTAACAACCTGGTTATAAATGAAGAGCTTGAAAGGGCTTTTAATGAAATATCGGTTGAAAAGGTAGTTGTATCGAAGGCAAGAGGAGAAATTACTGTAATAATAAAGGGCTTATCTCCTCTTAAAAGGAGTCATATTGTTTCTATGCAGTCTGCACTTAAAGGCCAGATATTTACTTCTAAGGAGCAGACAGTAATAATTGAGGAAAGATATGACTTATCGGACTTTTCAGTCAAAAATATATTTGAAAAAAATAAATCAAGTATCCTTGATGAATTAAATGAACAGGGTAGAATATACTATAATATCTTAAATAAAAGTAATATAGATTTTGATGATACTGCGATATATATAGAAAATGAGGATAATTTCATAATCAGGGAAAAACTAAAGGAAATATCCGAATGGCTTGAGCTTATATTTCTAAAAAGATATAACAAGGAAGTCTCCATCCACCTTAAGTATAGAGAGATAAATGAAAAGGAAAAAGAAGAAAAGGACAGCTTTACCATAGAGGAAATACTTGCTACGAGGCCTCAGGCAGAGCTGGCTTCTAAGCCTAAGGCTAACAACAAACCTGTGTCAGAAGATAAGGGTAAGAAAGCATTTAGTACACCTTCAGGTTTTAAGAAGAAGTCAATCCCCTCTTGATCCGTCTGTGATTTACGGTAAGAACTTTGAAGGCTCTTCTGTAGAGCTTAAGAATATAACTGAGGAGCAGAGAAGTCTCATTGTCAGAGGCAGGATTCTTAAGCTTGATGAGAGAGAAACAAAAACGGGAAGATTTATTATTTCTATCGTAATTACCGATTTTACTGACAGTATTACCTGCAAAATATGGGCTTCACCGGAAGAAAAGGATGAACTTAAGAAAAGACTTTCTCCCGGTGCTTTTATTAAAATAAGTGCAGATGTACAGATGGATCCTTTTGACAATGAGCTTACCTTAAGTAAGGTGGAGGGCATCAAGGAAACGGAAGATTTTACATCAAAGCGCATTGACAAGAGCGAAAAAAAGAGGGTTGAGCTTCATCTTCATACAAACATGAGTGAGATGGACGCTGTAATTGATCCGGGTGCACTGCTTAAAACCCTGTCTGCTTGGGGACATAAGGCTGTTGCAATTACTGATCACGGTGTAGTACAAGGCTTTACCAATGCTCTTCATGCAAAAGATAAGCTTAAAATGAATGATTTTAAGCTTATTTATGGTGTGGAAGGCTATGTAGTAGACGATGTTTCTCCTGCTGTAAGGATGGACAAAGGACAAGAGCTCACAGATCCTGCTGTTGTTTTTGATATAGAAACTACAGGCTTTGGACCTAAGAACTGCAGAATCATTGAGATAGGCGCAGTTAAGGTTGCTGACGGTAAGATTATAGGCAAGTTCTCCTGCTTTGTGAATCCTAAGCAAAGTATACCCGAGGAAATAACTAAGCTTACAAGCATTACTCAGGAAATGGTTGTAAATGAGCCTGAGATAGATATTGTACTTCCAAAGTTTTTAGAATTTTGTAAAGGCTGTTTTTTTAGTTGCACACAATGCTTCCTTTGATACTAGCTTTATATTTGAAAAATATGGAGAGGCTTGGACTTAAGGGAGAGTTTACCATAGCAGATACAGTAACCATGTCAAGGGTACTTCTCCCGGGACTTAAGAACTATAAGCTTGATACAGTGGCTGAGAGACTGGGAATTGTACTAGAGCACCACCATAGGGCAGTTGACGATGCAGGCTGTACTGCTGAAATCTATATCAAACTCTGTGAGCTTGCATATGAGCGGTTTGGTAACTCACTCCTTAGCAATTTTAATACTAAAGAGGGGTTTGACGCTGAAACAATCAAGAAAATGGGCACCTCCCACATCATTATCCTGGCAAAAAATGACATAGGTAGGATAAACCTGTATAAACTGGTTTCACTGTCTCATCTTACCTATTTTCAGAGAAGACCAAGAATTCCAAAGAGTCTTTTGATGAAGCATAGAGAGGGACTGATACTTGGTTCAGCCTGTGAGGCAGGAGAGCTTTATCAGGCTGTTCTTAGAAGACATGGTGAGGATGAGATTGAAGCTTTGGCCAAGTTCTATGATTATTTTGAGATTCAACCGCTTGCCAATAACAGCTTTATGATTGAAAATGACAGAGTACCTGATATTACGGACAAAGAAGATTTAAGAGAAATAAATAGAATAATAGTAAACCTTGGTGAAAAATATAACAAGCCCGTAGTTGCCACCTGTGATGCACATTTTCTAAATCCTGAAGACGAGATATATAGAAAATATCTTTTATGGTCAAAGGGAATGAAGGATGCAGACAGGCCTTTACCTCTCTATCTTAGAACTACGGAAGAGATGCTTGAAGAATTCTCATACTTGGGTAATGATAAGGCAGAAGAGGTGGTAATTACCAATACCAATCTTATAGCAGATATGATTGAAATAATCTCTCCTGTAAGACCTGACAAATGTGCTCCTGTCATTGAGAACTCGGACGAGGAGCTTAGAAGAATCTGCTATGATAAGGCCTACGAAATATATGGCAGAGACCTTCCTAAAAAGGTGGTAGACAGGCTCGAGCACGAGCTTACGTCAATCATATCTAATGGCTTTGCGGTTATGTACATAATTGCTCAGAAGCTAGTGTGGAAGTCAAATGAAGACGGATACCTGGTTGGCTCCAGAGGCTCAGTAGGTTCTTCCTTTGTTGCCTTTTTATCAGGTATTACAGAGGTTAATTCGCTATCTGCGCATTATTACTGCAAACATTGCCATTTCGTTGACTTTGACTCTGAGGAAGTAAGGAGTTACTCAGGAAGAAGCGGCTGCGATATGCCTGATAAGCTGTGTCCTGTATGTGGAGAGCCACTTGTAAAGGACGGACATGACATACCTTTTGAGACCTTCCTAGGCTTTAACGGAGACAAGGAGCCTGACATAGACCTTAACTTCTCAGGTGAATACCAGGCAAAGGCACATGCTTATACTGAGGTTATCTTTGGTGAAGGACAGACATTTAGAGCTGGCACAATCGGCGGTGTGGCAGATAAAACTGCCTTTGGCTATGTGCTTAAGTACAATGAAGAGCATGACAACATAGTAATGCGAAGGTCGGAGATAGAAAGAGTTTCTCTTGGCTGTATAGGAGTTAGAAGGACGACAGGACAGCATCCCGGAGGAATAGTAGTTCTTCCTCTTGGAGAAAATATCAATACCTTTACCCCGGTACAGCATCCTGCCAACGATATGAGCACACCTATAATAACAACTCACTTTGATTATCACTCAATTGACCACAATCTTTTGAAGTTAGATATACTGGGACATGACGATCCTACCATGATAAGGATGCTTGAGGACTTAACAGGAGTAAATGCACAGGGTATAAGGCTTGATGATGAAAATGTCCTTTCACTCTTTAACGGACTTTCAGCATTGGATATAGAAGCTAAGGATCTTGACGGCTATGACCTTGGAAGCCTTGGTGTGCCTGAATTTGGTACGGATTTCGTTATGCAGATGCTAAGAGAAACCAAGCCTAAGACATTCTCAGACCTTGTTCGTATATCAGGTCTCTCCCATGGAACCGATGTATGGACAGGTAATGCACAGACTCTAATCGCAGAGGGAAAATGTGAGTTAAAGACTGCAATCTGTACAAGAGATGATATTATGATATATCTCATAGACATGGGGCTTGAACCGGGACATGCCTTTAAGATAATGGAAAGTGTGCGTAAGGGCAAGGGACTCACTCCTGAATGGGAGCAGGAAATGACAGAGCATAATGTACCTGACTGGTATATATGGTCTTGTAAGAAGATTAAGTACATGTTCCCTAAGGCACATGCTGCTGCCTATGTAATGATGGGCTTTAGAATAGCCTATTTTAAGGTGTATTATCCTCTTGCCTATTACTCCGCATTTTTCAGCATAAGAGCAAAGGCATTTGACTATGGTTTATTTTGCTTTGGTAAAGAAAAGCTTTTAAGCGTCATAAAAGAGATTAAAAAGGTGGAGAAGAGACTAAGAAACAAGAAAGATGAGGATGTTCTTGGAGATGCCTACATAGTACTTGAAATGTATGCAAGAGGCTTTGAATTCATGCCAATTGACATATATAGGGCAAAGCCAAGCAGTTTCAGATTATAGACAACAAGATAATGCCTTCTCTTGTAAGCATAGAAGGACTTGGAGATAAGGCCGCCTATGCCCTCTATGAAGCCGCTAAAAAAGGCACATTTCTCTCAAAAGACGATCTTAAACAAAGAGCAAAGGGCACTACTCAGACAGCAATAGACAAGATGACGGAACTGGGTATTATAAATGAACTGCCTAACTCCAGTCAGATATCTTTATTTGATTTTATAGGTTAATTTTTAGCCATTTGGCGTAAATCATTAATTGATTTTGGTATAATAATTTCAAATACCTGTTAAAAGTGGACAAATGTCCTTTATTATTTGATGAAAAAAATATAAAAATCTAATTAATAATTAAAAAAATCTTATACAAACTTCACAAAAGAAATAAATGTTGTTTGGAGGAAACTATGATTGATTATGCTGAGGGTTCAGGCAAACAGTATCATACAGGATTAGCTAAAGGTGATGTAGGAAGGTATGTCATTCTTCCCGGAGATCCTAAAAGATGCGCAAAGATAGCAGCCCACTTTGACAATCCCGTACTTGTGTCTGATGTTAGAGAATATGTGACATATACAGGTACCTTAGACGGTGTGAAAGTAAGCGTTACATCAACAGGTATAGGAGGTCCATCTGCTGCCATTGCAATTGACGAGCTTTCAAAATGTGGAGCTGACACCTTTTTAAGGGTTGGAACCTGTGGAGGCATGCAGGATGAGGTTATGGGAGGAGATATTGTCATTGCAAGCGGTGCTATTCGTATGGAGGGCACCAGCCGCGAATTTGCTCCTATAGAGTATCCCGCTGTTGCCAATATTGATGTTATGAATGCCATGATAAATTCTGCCAAAGAGCTAAATGAAAGATACCATGTTGGAGTAGTTCAGTGTAAGGATTCTTTCTTTGGACAGCATGAGCCTGAGATTATGCCTGTTAGCTATGAGCTTCAAAACAAATGGCAGGCGTGGCTTAGAATGGGCTGCCTTGCTTCTGAAATGGAATCCGCCGCCTTATTTATTGCAGGAAGCTTCCTTAGGGTAAGGGTAGGCTCTTGTTTCCTTGTTGTAGCCAATCAGGAAAGAGCTAAGAAAAATCTTCCAAATGAACAGGTACACGATACGGAGGCAGCTATAGCCACTGCTGTAGGTGCCATAAGACTTCTCATAAAAGAGGATGAGGCTAAAAGTAAATAATTAAATTTGGTTACTGCTGCCAAAAGGCAGTATAACATAAAACTTTCTTAAAAAAGGAGAAAAGAAATGAAAAAAAGACTTTTATCAATGGCTCTGTCAGCAGTTATGGTGCTTTCATTAGCAGCTTGTGGCGGACAGGCAAAGGATTCTACAAGCACAAAGAGTGCTTCAAAGACCACATCTACTACTAGTACAGCAAGTACAGCAACCAGCACTACTTCATCTAAGTCAGGCAGCACCACGACAGCTAAGTCAGACTTAAAGGTTGGCCTTATTACTGATGTGGGCGGTATCCATGACCATTCATTTAACGAGACTTCTTGGAAGGGTATGGAGAGAGCTAAGGCAGATTTTGGTGTAGAGATTAACTATCTTGAGTCAAAAACCGATGCTGACTACTCAAGTAATATCGAAAGCTTTGTAGATGAAGACTATGACCTCATTGTTTGCGTTGGTTTCAAGCTTGCTGAGGCTACAAAGAAGGCGGCAGAGTCTTATCCTGATAAAAAGTTTGCAATAATAGATGATGCTAACAATGCATCACTTCCAAATGTTACCTGCCTTACCTTCAAGCAGGAACAGGCTTCTTATCTTGTTGGTTATGTAGCGGGTCTTGTTACAAAGAAAAACAATGTTGGTTTTGTACTTGGTATGGGCAATGAAATGATGCACAAGTTTGGTTATGGCTATCTTGCAGGCGTATATGCAGCTAATCCTAAGGCTACAGTTCAGCAGATAAATGCAAACAGCTTTGCAGACCCTGCTATTGGTAAGACAAGTGCAACAACTATGATTACCAATGGAGCAGATGTTATCTTCCACGCAGCAGGTGGTACAGGTGTTGGTGTTATCCAGGCTTGCCAGGAAAATAAGATATCAGCCATCGGTGTAGATACAGACCAGAGCTCATTAGCTCCTGATACAGTTATTACATCAGCTATGAAGAGAGTAGACAATGCAGTTTATGACTCAGTTAAGCAGCTTGTAGAGGGTACTCTTAAAGGCGGAGAAGTTGTATATGACCTTTCAAAGGGTGGTGTAGACATAGCTCCTACTACAAAGCTTCTTTCTGAGGATGTACTTAAGAAGGTGGAAGAAGTTAAGGCTAAGATATTAAGTGGTGAAATCGTTGTTCCTGGCACAAAGGCTGAATTTGAAAAAGAATTCGGCGATAAGTACGAATTAGACTAAGTAAAACTATCATAGGATTCTTGATGAGTTATTAGACCTACGATAATGGTTTTTAGCTTTGTTAAGATGAGATCCGTTCTGCAACTATCGTATACAATACTGCGGTAGTTGCAGAAAATTTATAATATCATATTTTGAAAATAGTGCTTTATAAATAATGCATTATCTTGAGAATATGATGGTATAATTAGAAAATGGGAGGTAAAACTGTGGGCAGTGAAAGTCATATTGATGAAAAAGTCATTGCTGTTAAAATGGAGAACATAGTTAAAAAGTTCGGAAGTTTTACTGCTAATGACGGAATTAATCTAACTGTGCATAAGGGAGAAGTACATTCCATACTTGGAGAGAATGGAGCCGGTAAAAGCACCCTTATGAATGTACTCTACGGCATGTACAGACCTACTAGCGGTCAGATTTACATTAAGGGTGTGGATGCTGATATAACGAGCCCTAAACATGCTATTGAACTTGGCATAGGTATGGTGCATCAGCATTTCATGCTTATTCAGCCATTTACTGTAACGGAAAACATAGTCTTAGGTATTGAGCCTGTTAAAGGTGTCAAGATTGACTACAAGCTTGCAAAGAAAAAGGTGCTTGAGATATCTGAAAAATACGGTATGCAGGTAGATCCTGATGCCAAAATTGAAGATATTTCCGTGGGAATGCAGCAAAGAGTGGAGATACTTAAGGTTCTTTATAGAGGTGCTGATATCCTCATTCTTGATGAGCCTACAGCCTCACTTACACCTCAGGAAATAGATGAACTTATGGTAATTATTAAAAATCTTACTAAAGACGGTAAGAGTATAATAATCATTACTCATAAGCTTAAAGAAATAAAAGCCTGCTCAGATAACTGTACAATCATCCGCCAGGGAAAATATATCAATACTGTCAAAGTGGATGAAGTAAGCGAGTCTGAACTGGCAGCACTTATGGTAGGCCGTGATGTTAATTTTAAGGTAGAAAAGAAGGAACAGGAGCCTGGTGCGGAGGTCCTCTCGGTAAAGAATGTGAGGGCAAGAGACTATAGAGGAGTAGAAATACTAAAAGGCTTTGATATATCTGTAAGAGCCGGTGAAATAGTCGGTCTTGCCGGTGTTGATGGCAACGGACAGACAGAGCTGGTTGAGATATTAAGTGGCCTTAAAAAGGCTGATTCCGGTGAAATTACTATGAATGGCAAGGATATCTTCAACAAGACACCTCGTGAAATATTCGACAAAGGTCTTTCAAGCATTCCTGCAGACAGACAAAAGCATGGACTTGTCCTTGAGTTTTCAATCGAAGATAATCTCATTTTACAGCATTACAATGAGGCACCATATTCAAAAGGCTTCATACTTGACCGTAAAGTTATACGAGAGCACGCAACCAAGATGATGGATAAGTTTGACATCAGGCCAAGAGGTGCTGAGGCTAATCCTGCCGGAAGCCTTTCAGGAGGCAACCAGCAAAAGGTTATAATAGCTAGGGAGGTTACCAACAATAAGGATTTACTTATAGCAGTTAACCCAACCCGAGGTCTTGATGTAGGAGCTATTGAGTTTGTGCATAAGTATATCGTTGAGCAGAGAAATAAAGGAAAAGCGGTACTGCTTGTTTCCTTTGAGCTTGATGAGATTATGAATCTCTCAGACAGAATAGTTGTTATAAGCGGCGGTAAAGTGGCAGGTAGTATGCAGGCAAAAGAGGCAAAAGAGGGTGAACTTGGATATATGATGGCAGGAGGTGAGCATGGTGAATAATAAAAAGAGCATTTTACAAAGCAATTTTCTATACACCATTGTTGCCATTATAATTGGCTTCTTAATCGGAGCAATTTTTTTGGTTGTGGCAGGAATTAGCCCTACAGTAGCCTACGGTAAGCTGATTTCGAGCGTTTTTAGTAAACCGAAATTTTTAATGTATACCTTGGTTTATTCGGCTCCTATTATACTTACAGGTCTCTCTGTGGCATTTTCCTTTAGAACCGGTGTTTTTAATATAGGCGCTGAAGGACAATTTGTTGTTGGAAGTATAGTAGCTACTCTCGTTGGAATTCTTGTAAAACTGCCTGCAGTTATCCATGTTCCTCTATGTATTATAGCCGCAATGGCAGCCGGAGCCTTCTGGTCATTCTTATGCGGTCTTATGAAGGTAAAGCGAGGTATTCACGAGGTTATCTCATTTATTATGTTTAACTGGATAGCATTTTACCTCTCTAATTTTGTAGTTAACCTAAAAGATGTAAAGGTAGAAGGAGGCGAGGCCTCAAAGAACCTTGAAGATACTGCAAGGATACTTTTCCCTACATCTTGGATAGACAGCATAAAATGCCCTGATGCCAACTGGGGTATAGTTATAGCTGTAATTGCTGCTATAGCTATTTGGGTTATTATAGAGAAGACCACACTAGGTTACAGGCTGAAAGCAGTAGGATTTAATAAGCATGCTGCTGATTATGCAGGTATAGATGCCAATAAATCCATACTTACAGCACTTGTATATCAGGAGCACTTTCAGGACTTGGTGGTGCGGTTCAGATTATGGGACAGAGCGGACGGCTTGTGCAGTTTGCAGGGCAGGAAGGCTATGGCTTTGAGGGTATTTCTGTAGCCCTTATCGGTAGCTCAAATCCTCTTGGCTGTATATTTGCAGGATTATTCTATGGTGCTATGAAGTTTGGAGGCTCTAAGCTAAATATGGTGCAGGTGCCTTCTCAGATAATTAGCATAATTATGGGCTGTGTAATTATTTTCATAGCTATTTCACACGTATTCAAGTACTTGTTCCTTAAAGTTACCAAAAAGAAGGAGGCATGATAATGAATTTTCTAATCCAAAACCTTGGTCTTTTGATTAATGCGGCTTTAATAGCTACACCTCCACTTCTCTTGGCAGCTCTGGGCTCTTGTTTCTCGGAAAGAAGCGGGGTAGTTAATATCGGAATTGAAGGCATGATGACAATAGGCGCAGTTACCGGAGCAATTGCAGCCCTTACCACCAAGAACGGAATTTTGGCTTTTATCATTGGCGGTCTTGCAGGAGCGGTATTTGGGCTCATCCATGCGATAGTTTGTATTCATTTTCATGCTGACCAAACCATAGCAGGTACAGCTATTAACTTCATAGGTCCGGGACTTGCAGCCTTTACCTGTATGGTACTTTACAATTCCACTGACAGTCCTGCAATTCCTTTGGAGGACAGGCTGCCAAAGATGTTTAACGGTGTATTTGAAGCAGGAAGCTTTGGAGCAAACGTACTCAACGTATATTCTATGGCTTATTTAGTATTTGTATTCGCTATAATTGCTAACTTTGTATTCTATAAGACAAAGCTTGGAGCACATCTACGTGCCTGTGGAGAACATCCTGTAGCCTGCGAATCACTTGGCATCAATGTTTACCTCGTGAGATATATCTGTGTAATCCTCTCGGGATTTTTAGCAGGACTTGGGGGAGCCTTTTGTACACTTGCAACAGTTAGCCAGTTCAAGCCTACAGTTATTGTGGGACAGGGCTTTATAGCTATTGCTGCCGTTATATTCGGTAAGTTTTCGCCTATGGGTGCGCTTAAAGGCTGCCTTATCTTTGGCATATGTAACGGTATCAAAGCACTTGCAAGTCAAGGCAATATGGTATCGCCTAACCTTATTTCGATGATACCTTACATAGTTACAATCTTAGCCCTCATCTTCTTTGTAGGAAGAGCAGATGCGCCTGCTGCCAACGGTAAGCCTTATATAAGATCAAAGTAAGGAGGGTGTATGGACTACAAAGAATTGGTAAAAATGGCACTTGAAGCCAGAGAAATGTCTTATTCTCCATATTCTAATTTTAAGGTAGGAGCTGCACTTCTTACGAAAAATGGCAAGGTATACAAGGGCTGTAATGTTGAAAATGCAGCTTATTCACCCGCTAACTGTGCTGAAAGAACAGCCATATTTAAGGCTGTAAGCGATGGAGAGAGAGACTTTGTTGCGATTGCCATAGTGGGCGGTTCAGCAGATAATGATGAATTAACAATATGCCCTCCTTGTGGAGTTTGCAGACAGGTCATCAATGAATTTGCAGATTATGAAGAGTTTAACATAGTTTTAGGCACCAAAAATCCTGAGGATATGAAGGTATTTAAACTTAAGGAACTTCTGCCGCTTGGATTTGGACCGGGAGATCTTTCCAAATAAAAATTATGGGAGTTCGTAATGAGTGATTTAGATAATGTGTGAAATATCTAAGCAAAGATAGCCACGAATATTTAGAAAAGTTCTTAAAAAAATGCGCCCAGATGGTTGCTTGAGGAATTCAGAGAGTTTCTCTGCCAAAAGACATAGAATTTATTTCTGAAAATGAAAATGCAGGGACTGTATTTATTCTACTTTCAGGGATTGTAAAGGGAAGTGACTTAAGAGTATTCCCTATTGCATATGACTTTATGAGATTCTATCCAATAGAGGTTTTTGGAGGAATGGAGTTTGTGCTCGAGGAAGAAACCTATAGAACTACCCTTGTAACAGTTACAAATTGCAGGTTTTTAAAGCTATCCAGAGAGCATTTTGCCAAATGGGTTTCAAATGACATAAATGCAATGAAGATGTTTACTGAAGCTATGACAAAATATCTCCTAGAACAATGTAGAAAGGAAAGACTGTTTCTTTTCCTACAGGGTGAAGACAGAGTTTTGCTGTTCTTACACGACTTCTATGAGAAAAATCATTTAGGAGATAAAGTAATTATCAGCATGAGCAGAAATGATTTGGCAAGAAGTACTGCTCTATCTGTCAGAACTGTCAATCGTACTGTTAAGGAATTTATAGAGCAGGGGATTTTGATGAAAAATGGAAGAAAACTGGTGCTGCCATTTGAGAAGTACAGAGACATTAAAAACAGGCTTGCGGATAAGATAGATATAGCCTGATTCTCATAGCCTTAGACTAAACCAAAGTAATAAACCATGATTTTGTAAACCAATGACAAAATAATAAATTAAAAGGAGGAAGTTACTATGCCAATACCAACACCACATATCAGAGCCAAAGAGGGAGATTTTGCGAAGACAGTACTCATGCCGGGAGATCCACTTAGGGCAAAGTACATAGCCGAGACCTACCTTGAGAATCCGGTTCTTGTCACAGATGTTAGAAATATGCTTGGTTTCACAGGTACTTATAAGGGTAAGAGAGTATCTGTAATGGGCGGAGGTATGGGTATGCCTTCAATCGGAATTTATTCTCACGAGCTTTAACTTTTATGGAGTAGAAAATATAATAAGAATTGGTTCCGCAGGCTCTATAAGCGAAAGCTGCCCTGTTAGAAGTGTAGTAATAGCTCAGGCAGCCTGCACCAATTCCTCTTGGGCTAAGCAGTATGAGATACCTGGGACTTATGCTCCTATAGCTAACTATGGACTACTTTCATCAGCTGTAGAGATAGCTAAGAAACAGGGAACACCTACTGTTGTAGGAAATGTGCTTTCTTCCGATCCTTTTTACTGCGACCTTAAGGATCCTCACAGTGCATGGATAAAGATGGGAGTTCTTTGTGTTGAGATGGAAGCGGCCGCCCTTTACATGGAAGCTGCAAGAAGTAAGAAGAATGCCCTTGCTATACTTACAATATCAGACAATATTATCACAGGTGAAGAACTAAGCTCTGACGAAAGACAAACAGGCTTTGGAAAGATGATGGAGCTTGCACTTGAATTAGCTTAAGAGGATAGAGAGGTCTTTATCCGGATTTTGATGATGTTTCTACTGCTATAGAATATGTGTCTACAGCAGTAGAATTTGTTTGAAAGGATGATTTAAATGACACAGAATGAAATGCTTACCCATGTTGATCACACTTTACTTACACAGACAGCAACCTGGGAAGAGATTAAACAGATTTTAGATGATGCTATGAAGTACAAGGTTGCATCTGCCTGTATACCCGCAAGCTATGTAAAGAAGCAGCTAATTATGTAGGGGGTAATCTTGCAATCTGTACTGTAATTGGTTTTCCCAATGGTTATGACACGACTGCATCCAAAGTGTTTATGGCTAAGGATGCTATAAATAACGGCGCAAGTGAAGTAGACATGGTCATAAACATTGGTTGGCTGAAGGATAAAAGATACGATGAACTTGAAGCAGAGATTAGAGAGATAAAAGAAGCTGTAGGAGATAAGATTCTTAAAGTAATAATTGAAACCTGCTTGCTCACTGATGAAGAGAAAATAAAGATGTGTGAGATTGTAACCAGGGCTGGCGCTAATTACATTAAAACCTCTACAGGCTTTAGTACGGCAGGTGCAACCTTTGAGGACATAAAACTCTTTAGTGAGTATGTTGGTAAAAATGTAAGGATTAAGGCTGCCGGCGGTATATCAAGTCTTGAGGATGCATATAAGTTTCTTGAACTGGGTGCAGACAGACTGGGCACAAGCAGGATAGTTAAATTAGTGAAAGGACAGGAGGCGACAGGATATTAATGAGCAGATTTAAAAGAGTATTTTTAATAGTCATTGATTCTATGGGTATAGGAGCAATGCCTGATGCAGAGAAGTTTGGAGATGTAGGTGTAGATACCTTGGGGCATATTTGTGATAGTGTAGAGCATTTTAACATACCTAATCTTAGAAAATTAGGACTTGCCAATCTAAAGCCACTTAGCAAGGTAGAGCCTGTTGATAAGCCTCTTGCTTATTATTGTGCACTTAAAGAGAAGAGTAACGGCAAGGATACCATGACAGGACACTGGGAGATGATGGGAATCCATACCACCACACCTTTTGTAACTTTTACTGATACAGGCTTTCCAAAAGAGCTTTTGGATGAATTATCAAAGCGCTGTGGAAAAGAAATAATAGGAAACAAGAGTGCATCAGGAACTGAGATTCTTGAAGAGCTTGCAGAAACTGAAATAAATGAAGGTAAGATGATAGTCTACACCTCTGCTGACTCTGTACTTCAGATATGTGGAAATGAAGAGACCTTTGACCTTGCTAATCTCTACAGATGCTGTGAAATAGCCAGAGAGCTGTGTATGAAGGATGAATGGAAGGTTGGAAGGGTTATTGCAAGACCTTATGTAGGCAAGAAGAAGGGCGAGTTTAAGAGAACTGCAAACCGCCACGATTATGCCATCAAACCTCCTATTGATACTGCTCTTAATGCGCTTAAAGATGCAGGACTTGATGTGATTTCCATCGGTAAGATAAACGATATCTTTGTCACTGAGGGAATCACAGAGGCTTTACAAGTCTAATAGCTCAGTTCATGGCATGGAGCAGACTATAGAGGAAGCAAAGAAAGACTTTAAGGGGCTTTGCTTTGTAAATCTCGTTGATTTTGATGCGCTTTGGGGACATAGAAGGGATCCGGTAGGCTATGGTGATGAGATAGAGAAGTTTGACGTAAAGCTTGGAGAACTCTTAGATGTGATGCGTGAAGACGACTTACTTATAATCACTGCCGACCATGGCAATGACCCTACTTATACAGGAACCGACCATACCAGAGAAAAGGTGCCTTTCCTTGCATATTCAAAGAGCTTAAAGGGAGCGGGCAGCATACCTGAAAGAGAGACATTTGCAGATATGGGGGCTACCATTGCTGAGAATTTTGGAGTTAAGATGCCTGAGGGAACCATCGGAACTTCAATGCTTGAAGAATTAGCATAGTTCGATATTGACAATCATTTTCAAATGTTTTAATATAGTATATATGTGTTCTAAGTGAATGGTATATTCTATTGCAAGTATAATTGTTATGGATTATAACTTTTGACACTTGTATCATTATATTAAGGGGTTGTTGATATGACGAGTGAACAGGTTATTGAAAGATTGAAGTTAGACGGATGTCGGATTACTAAACAGCGCAGGCTTATCATTGATGTTATCATGAATAATGACTTTAATTCCTGTAAAGATATTTATTATCAAGTTGCTGAAAAGGATAAAACAGTCGGTATGGCCACTGTATACAGGATGATAAGGCAGCTTGAGGATATGGGAATAGTACATAGGATTGATACAATCGAAATAGTTAGCATATAAATTATATACACCGATTATGATTATTTTAAATTTAATATATCATAGTCGGTGTTTTTATGTTACAATGGTTATCTGGCGGCATAGGATTAATGGAAAGGGGATAATGTTTGATCTTAGGTAAAGGATTATATATTAAAAAAATATCAGGTATACTCACCGAAGTTACCATTATCCTTTGATGGATTTAGATTTATATTTATTTCAGATTTACACGGAAAAAAGTATGGAAAAAACAACACAAAGCTACTTGAAATGATATATAAGGCAAAGCCTGACTGTATCCTGATAGGTGGTGATATGGTTGTTGGCGGCATAAATAGAAGGTATAAGGAGGGATATAGACCTCTTTCAAAAGAAACAGTTGAAACAGCTATAGATTTGATAGCTGAACTTACATCGAAGTACACTGTTATACATGCGCTTGGTAATCACGAGGAAAAGCTTCATCCTGCACTTTGGGAGGAATATAAATCAAAGCTTAAAGAGCTAAATGTAAAACTACTGGATAATGAAAAATTCAGCTTTCATAGAGAAAATGATGACTATATAGATATTTATGGTCTCAGTTTGGGTGAAGAGAATTATCCAAAATTTAGAAGAAGTAAACTATCATTAGATAGTGTGGAAGAAAAACTCGGAGCAAAGGGTGACAACTACACTATACTTATGGCACACTCACCGCTTTATTTTGAGACTTACAGCAGGTGGAAGGCTGATCTTACTCTATCAGGACATTTACATGGTGGGATTATGCGGCTGCCGTTTGTTGGGGGCGTGATAGGACCTGACTTTTTTATATTTCCTAAATACTCAGGAGGCTTTTATTCAGAAAATGGCAGCAACATGATAGTTTCCTGTGGTGCAGGCACCCATACCATCAACCTGAGAGTGTTTAACCCACCGGAGATTACTCTTGTAGAATTAAAATTTGGAGAGAAATTACATGGGAATTGAAGTTAAGCTTGAAGTATTTGAAGGTCCTTTAGACCTCTTGCTTCATCTCATTGAGAAAAATAAAATAGACATTTATGATATACCTATAGCTGAGATTACAGATCAGTATATGGAATATGTTAATCAGATGAAAACAGCCGACCTTGATACGATGAGCGACTTTCTTTTGGTTGCAGCACAGCTTATAAACATTAAATCAAGGATGTTATTGCCAAAGGAAGAGAAGGAAAACGGCGAGGAGATTGATCCAAGAGAGGATCTTGTAAAGAGGCTTATTGAGTACAAGATGTACAAATACTCAGCCGAGCTTCTTAAAGGAAAAGGAGATTTTGCCTCCTCCTACCTCTTTAAGGAACCTACCATCCCTAAAGAAGTTGCTGAATATGCACCGAAGCCTGAAATTCAGGATATTATAGGTGACTTAACCCTAGCGAAGCTGCATAACATTTATAATTTTGTTATCAAAAAACAAACAGATAAAACCGATCCTATCAGAAGCTCGTTTGGCAAGATTAAAAAAGAGCCAATAAGCCTGTCTGAATCCATCGGTGAGCTTCAAAGCTTCGCAAAAGAGCATAAATCCTTTAGTTTTAAGGAATTTCTTATTAATCAGCCTTCAAAACTGCACGTAGTTGTGAGTTTTCTTGCTGTGCTTGAGCTTATGAAGGTTGGAGCCATAAAGGCGGTTCAGGATGATAATGTTTCAGACATTTCGATTGAATTTGTTGAAGAGAAGATGTTTACTAAAGAAGATTATAAGAACATGGGAGAGTAATAAGTCGTGGAATTGAAGATACTTAAGGCTAAGATAGAAGCTATACTTTTTGCAATAGGTAAATCTGTAAGGCTTACAGCTATTTCCGAAGCGGTCGAGCTGGATGAGGATACAGTTAAGAAGGTCATCCATACAATGATGGATGAATACGAAGATGAGGGACATGGTATCAGTATAATCGAGCTTGAAGACTCATTTCAAATGTGTACTAAGGCAGAGATGTATGAAACTCTAATTAAGGTGACTAATGTACCTAAAAAACATAACCTTACCGATGCTCTGCTTGAAACCCTTTCAATCGTTGCTTACAAACAGCCTGTAACCAGGGCTGATATTGAAGCTATCAGAGGTGTAAAATCAGACCATGCTGTAAATAAGCTTATTGAATACGGACTTATTGAGGAAGCGGGCAGGCTTCAGGCACCGGGTAAGCCTTTGGTGTTTGGCACAACTGAGGATTTTTTTACGCTCATTTGGTATTAAGTCACTTGAGGATTTGCCTGTTATTGGACAGGAAGCAGAAGATGAGTTTAAGCTTGAGGCTGAAAAAGAAGCCCAGCTTTCATTTGAAGATTTAGAAAAAATTGACTAAAAAGTCGTGTTTTTTATAAAAAACTTAAAAATACACTTGTACTTTTTCCAGTTATAAGATTATAATTATAATCGGCAGTAAATTGGATGTTTTATACTGTTCAGTTTATTACTTATAAAAACCAAACTTAAGTTAATGGAGGGCTAAGAATGGGTAATGCAGTAGTGCTGTCGGCGAGAGATAGAATACTCTCTTTGCTTGACGAAAACAGTTTTGTTGAAATTGGTGCCTTGGTAACAAAAAGAAGCACAGATTTTAACCTTAGTGAAAAAGAAGTTCCCGGTGACGGCGTAATTGCAGGCTATGGTCTTATTGACGGTAGTCTTGTTTATGTTTATAGCCAGGACAAGGATGCTCTTGGCGGAACAATGGGTGAAATGCACGCCAGACAGATTGTCAACGTGTATGACCTCGCTACCAAGGTTGGTGTTCCTGTGGTTGCAATTACTGATTGTGCAGGCATGAGACTTGAAGAGTCTACAGATGCACTTGATGCATTCGGTAAGGTATATGCAAGACAGGTACTTGCAAGCGGTGTTATTCCTACAGTTACCGTAATTCTTGGAACCTGTGGCGGTGGCTCTGCTATTTCGGCCGCAATTAGTGACTTTGTTATCATGACAGAAGATAATGCAAAGTTATTTGTAAATTCACCTAATGCAGTTGATAATAATTATACAGCTAAGTGTAATACAGCAGGAGCAGCTTTTCAGGCTGAATCAGGCAATGTAGACATCGTGGCAGAGGATGATGCAGAAGCTCTTGCAAAGGCAAGAGAGCTTATCTCTGTACTTCCATCAAACAACGAGAATACCGGAGTTATTTGCGAGTGTGAAGATGACCTTAACAGGGTAACAGCTGGTTTAGGTACACATGTTAAAGATACTGCGGTAGCACTTCGTGAAATATCTGATAATAACTGGTTCTTAGAGTTAAAGGCTGATTGCGCAAAAGAGATGGTTATTGGTTTCATCCGCCTGAACGGAGCAATTGTAGGAGCTGTGGCAAACCGTAGTGAAATCCTTTGTGAGGATGGAAAGGTTGCTAAAAAGTTTGACAGTGTGCTTACAATGGCAGGTGCATATAAGGCAGCTCATTTTGTAAATTTCTGTGATTCATTTTCAATCCCTGTACTTACACTTACATCTGTGACAGGCTTTGCCTCATCAGTGGGAGAAGAGCGTTCTATAGCAAGAGCATTAGCACAACTTACTTCAGCATTTGCAAATGCAACTGTTCCTAAGGTAAATCTTATAGTTGGTAAGGCTTATGGAAGCGCTTATATCACTATGAATTCAAAGCATATTGGTGCAGACCTTGTATTTGCTTACAGTGATGCTGAAATTGGTATGATGGATGCAAAGCTTGCTGCTGAGATTATTTATGATGGCAAGGATGCTGCTACAATCAGTGAAAAAGCGGGAGAGTATGCAGCTCTTCAGAACAATCCTGTGGCTGCAGCAAAGAGAGGCTTTGTAGACAGTATAATCGAGCCTGCCGCAACAAGAAAGCAGCTTGTATATGCTTTTGAGATGTTATATACAAAGAGGGAATTTCGTCCAAATAAAAAACACAGCACAATTTAATATAGAGAGGAAGTAAATATGCAGAAAAGACTAATATTATTAGTGCTTAGCGTTTTCTCCTGCTTTATGCTACTTAGCGGCTGTGCGGGCAGCTCTAAGACAAATAGCGATACTTTATCTTATAACAAAGAAACTGTTATGCAGGCAGGTAGCTTCTTTGCCGGACAATGGGCAGAGGGAGAGCTTGAAAATACTATTAGCAGTGCTCAGATAGGCAATAAGGCAAAAAAGAGCATTATTTCAATGATTGAGAACCTCAATTCAGTGAAAGAAGAGGTTGGTGCTCTTAAGTCGGTTGATGAATCTAGTGCTAACATAGTAGAAGGCAGCGATTACGTTAAGTTCGAGGAAATGATTGAATTTGAGGGAGGCAAGGTTAAGTTTACCGCTACTTTTGATGAAGACAGTATGGATAGTGGCTACATCCCTTCAAGTCTTGCGGCTGAACAACAGATAACTGTTGCCGAAAAGATGGAGAAAGCAGCCCTTAATACAGCTTTTGGTATGGCTTTCATCTTCCTTGTTCTTATTTTCATCAGTTTTGTAATCAAGGCATTAAGCCTTGTTCCAAAGTTCCTTTCAAAAAAGGAGCACGCTGAAGCACAGTCCGGTACACAGATTGCAATAGAGCAGCCTGTAGTACAGAATGAAGAATTAAGTCAGGCAGAGCTTACTGCTGTTATTACTGCAGCCATAATGGCTTATACTGCAGATAATTCTTCTGTATCTGCTGACGGACTTGTAGTACGCTCAGTAAAGAGAAAAGGTAATGGAACCTGGTAATAGCTTATAAAGCATAGTTTTAATTTTTAATAAATAGTTTTAATTTTTAATAATTTGAAAGGATAATTATATTATGAAAACATATACAATTACTGTTAATGGAACAGCTTATGAAGTTACTGTTGAAGAGGGTGCGGGAAGCGGTGCGGCTCCTGTAGTTAAGAGCGCAGCTCCTGTGGCTGCTCCAAAGCCAGCAGCAGCTCCTGTGGCAAGTGGTGCCGTAGGTGCAGTTAAGGTTAATGCTCCTATGCCTGGTAAAATCTTAGCTGTAAAGGCGAATGCAGGACAGGCTGTAAAGAAGGGTGATGTAATCATCGTTCTTGAAGCTATGAAGATGGAAAATGATATAGTTGCGCCTCAGGATGGAACAATTGCTTCTGTTTCCTGTGCAGTTGGTGATTCAGTTGAAGCCGGTGCTTTACTTGCATCCCTTAACTAATCTGATAACTGTACATTAAAATGGAGGTAATTATCTATGAGCTATGTTTCAAATATGCTCGAGAACCTGGCAGCACAGACAGCATTTGTCAATATGTCATGGGGCAATATTCTCATGATATTTATTGCTCTTGTGTTCTTGTATCTGGCTATAGCAAAGGGATATGAGCCGCTGCTTTTGGTTCCTATTTCATTTGGTATGCTACTTGTTAATATCTATCCTGATATTATGAAAGAAGGCGGACTTCTCCATTTCTTCTTCTTACTTGATGAGTGGAGTATTCTTCCTTGTCTTATATTCTTAGGTGTAGGTGCTATGACTGACTTCGGTCCTCTGATTGCTAACCCTATAAGCTTTATCATGGGAGCAGCAGCTCAGTTTGGTATCTTCGCTGCTTATTTCTTTGCTATTTTACTTGGTTTCAATGATAAGGCTGCAGCAGCTATAGCTATCATAGGTGGTGCTGACGGTCCTACATCTATCTTCCTTGCCGGAAAGCTTGGACAGGCTGAATATATGGGACCTATAGCGGTTGCCGCATATTCTTATATGTCGCTTGTACCTATCATTCAGCCGCCTATTATGAAGCTTTTTACTACAGAGAAGGAAAGAAAAATCAAGATGGAACAGCTTAGGCCTGTAAGTAAGCTTGAGAAAATATTCTTCCCAATCGTAGTTACCATAGTTGTTACACTTATTCTTCCAACTACGGCTCCACTTGTGGGTATGCTTATGCTTGGTAATCTCTTTAGAGAGAGCGGTGTAGTTAAACAGCTTCAGGAAACAGCAAGTAATGCCCTTATGTACATAGTTGTAATCCTTCTTGGTACTTCAGTAGGTGCTACAACTTCAGCAGAGGCATTTCTTAAGTTAGATACCCTTAAAATCGTAGGACTCGGACTTATCGCTTTTGCAGTTGCAACAGCTGCGGGTGTACTCTTTGGTAAGCTTCTTTGCCACCTTACAGGAGGTAAGATTAACCCTCTTATTGGTTCTGCGGGAGTTTCTGCCGTACCAATGGCTGCCAGAGTGTCACAGAAGGTTGGTAGTGAGGCTGATCCATCCAACTTCCTTCTTATGCACGCAATGGGACCTAATGTTGCCGGTGTTATAGGAACTGCGGTTGCAGCGGGTGTATTTATGGCGATTTTCGGTGTTAAATAATATGATGGTATGAAGATAATATTTGTAAGTAGCCACTATTGGTTTAATGATGAGCAGATTATAAATATTATTTAAGGATTGCAGAAGTAATAAACTATGCTAATCTGATATCATTAGTCAATGTAATATTGAATATTAAAAGGAGAATAATATATGTCAGAACAGGGTAATAAGGCAGTTAAGATAGTAGATACTGTCCTTCGTGATGCACATCAGTCCCTAATAGCTACAAGAATGACGACTGAAGAGATGCTTCCTATCATAGACAAGATGGATAAAATTGGTTACCACGCTGTTGAGTGTTGGGGAGGAGCTACCTTCGATGCCTGCCTTCGTTTCTTGAAGGAAGATCCATGGGAGAGGCTTCGTAAGCTGAAGGCTGGATTTAAGAATACTAAGTTACAGATGCTTTTTAGAGGTCAGAACATCCTTGGTTACAATCACTATGCAGATGATGTAGTAGAGTATTTCGTGCAGAAATCAGTTGCAAATGGTATTGATATAATTAGAATTTTTGACTGTTTCAACGACCTTCGTAATCTTCAGACTGCAGTTACTGCATCTAAGAAGGAAGGCGGTCATGCACAGGTTGCCCTTTCCTATACTTTAGGAGAGGCTTATACACTTGATTACTGGAAACAAAAAGCTAAGGCAATTGAGGAAATGGGTGCCGATTCCCTCTGTGTAAAGGATATGGCAGGACTTCTTGTGCCTACAGAGGCTACAAAGCTTGTTTCTGCGCTTCGTGAAGGCACTAATTTACCGATAGAGATGCATACTCACTATACATCTGGTGTTGCTGCCATGACCTATATGAAGGCTGTGGAGGCGGGCGCAAACATCATAGATACTGCTATGAGCCCACTTGCAATGGGTACAAGCCAGCCAGCTACTGAGGTTATGGTTGAGGTATTTAAGGGTACTGAGTACGATACTAGTCTTGACCAGAATAAGCTTGCTGAAATAGCTGATTATTTCCGTCCTCTTCGTGAGAAATATCTTGCAAGCGGACTTATGAATACCAAGGTTCTTGGTGTGGATATCAAAACTTTGCTTTATCAGGTACCGGGCGGTATGCTTTCAAACCTTGTATCACAGCTTAAAGAAGCTCATGCAGAAGACAAATACGAAGAAGTGCTTAAGGAGATTCCAAGAGTTAGAGCTGATTTCGGTGAGCCACCTCTTGTTACCCCTTCATCACAGATTGTTGGTACACAGGCCGTTCTCAACGTACTTCAGGGTGAGCGTTATAAGATGATAACCAAGGAGTCAAAGAAGATACTTTCAGGTGAGTTTGGTGAGACAGTTAAGCCTTTCAATCCAGAGGTTGTAAAGAAGGCTATAGGAGATCAGAAGCCAATTACCTGCAGACCTGCAGACCTTATCGAGCCACAGCTTCCTAAGTTTGAGGAAGAGGTTAAAGAGTGGAAGCAGCAGGATGAGGACGTTCTTTCGTACGCACTCTTCCCACAGGTTGCAACAGAGTTCTTCAAATACAGAAAAGCTCAACAGACTAAGGTGGATAGTACAGTTGCAGATACTGCAAACGGAGCATATCCCGTATAATAAATTATAAATTACTTTAACTCAAAAACCCATTTTTTTATAATTAGAGTTTAACTTAGATCTAAGCCTGTTATAAAATGTGCTTTTAATACTTTTATAATGGCGGTTAGGAGATTCTTAATCGCCATTTTATGATACAAACATAATGTATAAAACCCGATGCTGGCTTATAAGAAAAATTTAATATTTTTTTATACCAACATCATTTTATTTATAAGTTAGAGAAGTATGAAGAAGATTTTAAGTTTTATTTTGTTATTTACTGTAATTATATGTTCAAATGGAGTGTATAATGTTAGTGCCGCTAAAGCGAAGAAAAAGATAATTTGTATAGATGCAGGTCATCAGACAAGGGCAAACCTTGAAAAAGAGTCTATCGGTCCGGGAGCAAAGACTACAAAATTCAAGGTCACAGGTGGAACTAGCGGACTTTGGACAAAGCAGACCGAGTACGCCCTTGCGCTTAAGGTAGCAAAGAAGTTACAGAAGATTCTTAAGAAACGTGGCTATAAGGTAATCATGTGCAGAACTAAGAACGATGTTAATATTAGCAATTCAGAAAGAGCAGCCATTGCCAATGAAGCTAAGGCAGATGCATTTATCAGAATTCATGCTAACGGTGCTGCAAACAAGGCTGTAAACGGTGCAATGACTATCTGCCAGACTAAAAAGAACCCTTACAATTCTGATATATATTCAAGCAGTAAGCTTTTATCAGATAAGGTATTAGACGGAGTAGTAGCCAAGTCAGGCTGTAAGAAGCTCTACGTATGGGAAACTGATACTATGAGTGGTATCAACTGGTCTAAGGTCCCTGTAACCATTGTCGAAATGGGATATATGACAAATGAAAAGGAAGATAGGGCGCTTAACACAGCCTCCTATCAGAAGAAGATGGCTGAAGGTATGGCTGATGGGATAGATGAGTATTTTAAGGAATTAACAAAGTAATACAGATGATAAAAGACAGGTATCAAAAATATAGTTTGATATCTGTTTTTTTATATTCAACTAAAACATTACATAATAGAATTCATTCGCAATTAAATTTGTCACAACTAAGTTTTATATCTTTATTTTAAAACATATCTATCATTAATTTAAGTTAAATGATATAATGAGAATAGATTTCAAAGAGAAAGGAGATTTTATGATTAACTTTAGAAAAGCAGTTATGGTTGGTTGTGGTTTTGTTGGTTCAGCTTCCGTATTTGCACTTATGCAGAGCGGACTTTTTTCAGAAATAGCAATGATAGATGCAGACATGGATAAGGCAGAGGGAGAGGCTATGGATATAAGCCATGGTATTCCTTTTGCAAAGCATATGCGTGTATATGCAGGAGATTATGATGATGTAAGGGATGCAGGTATAGTTATAGTTACAGCTGGTGCAAATCAGAAACCTGATGAGACAAGACTTGACCTCGTTCATAAGAATGTTGGCATCTTTAAGAGCATCATTCCTGAGATAGCAAGCAGGGATTTTAAGGGAATACTTTTAGTTGTTGCAAACCCTGTTGATATACTTACAGCAGTAGCACAGAAGCTATCAGGACTTCCTGAAAACAGGGTTATCGGTTCAGGTACAGTACTTGATACAGGTCGTCTTAAGACAAGGCTAAGTGAGCATTTGGGTGTGGACTCAAGAAGTATACATGCCTTCATAATTGGAGAGCATGGCGACAGCGAGATTGCAGCCTTTAGTTCTGCCAATGTATCGGGTATCCCTCTCAATAATTTCTGTGAGATGAAGGGACACTTCAATCATGATGAAGCAGAGAAGTTTATAGCTGAGGATGTTAAAAATGCTGCCTATGAAATCATTCAGAGAAAAAGAGCTACATATTTTGGTGTAGCTATGGCTGTAAAGAGAATCTGTGAGTGTATAGTAAGAGATGAAAAATCCATTTTGCCAGTATCAACCATGATGCATGGAGAGCAGGGGATAGAGGGAGTAGTTCTTAGTATGCCTTGTGTAGTAGGTGGCGATGGTATCGAAACTCAGGTGCCTATTAAGCTCGATGAGGATGAAGCTAAGAGACTAAAAGAGTCTGCAGACATCCTAAAAGGCATAATGGATGAGCTGGATATCTAATTAGTTACGATTAATACCAAGTAAAGGCTGTCTGGGAAAAGATTATTCTCAGGCAGTTTTTTTCAGTTATTTTTTTAAGCAGTTATAAGAGAAAAAAAGCATAGCAATTTTACTTTATATTTAATCAATTATTTTTGGCAACACATTATTTTATAGTAGAAATAATTAACTATTTGTATTAAAATAGAGATAATTTAGTTGCAATTACATTCTTTTTGCAATTTTGTGAGATGCGATTTATGTAATTGCATTCTTGGGGTTAAGGACTGATATATAATACAGAATTGGAGAAGCGAGATGAACAAATTAAGATTGGCGATGATTGGTCTTGGAAGCAGAGGAAGAGGACTTCTTAAAACAGCGTATCTTGAGCATCCTTTAGCTCAGTTTACAGCCATTTGTGACAAGTATGAAGACAGATGCAAGGAATGTGCTGATATTGTTGAGCAGGCTGGATTTCCACGTCCTAAGACGACAACAAATTATAAAGAAATCCTTGAAATGGAAGATGTAGATGCCGTAATTCTCTGTACTTCCTGGGATAAACATATTGATATATGTATAGAGGCAATGCATAAAGGCAAGGCTGTGGGCTGTGAGGTTGGTGGAGCATATTCTCTTAGAGAATGTTGGAAAATAGTTGAAGCCTACGAGGAGACAAAGGTTCCGGTAATGCTCCTTGAAAACTGTGTATATGGCAGGGATGAAATGCTTGTAAGCCATATGAGAGACCTTGGACTTCTTGGAAGGATAGTTCATTGTGAGGGAGGCTACAAGCACGACCTTAGAGGCGAGATAGCTTTTGGCAAGGAAAACCGTCATTACAGGCTAAACAACTACATACATAGAAATACAGAGAACTATCCGACTCATGAATTAGGTCCGATAGCAAAGCTGCTTAACATTAATAAGGGAAATCGTATGCTTAGCCTTACATCAGTTGCTTCAGGCTCCTTTGGACTCAGTGAGTATATCAAAGAAAAAAAGAGTGATGATGAAGAACTGATGAATACAACCTTTAATCAGGCTGATATTGTAAATACAATAATTAAATGTGCAAATGGAGAAACCATACTTCTAAGCCTTGATACTACACTGCCTCGTTACTACTCAAGAGGCTATACTATTCACGGCACAAAAGGTATGTATACCGAAGATAATCATTCCATTTTTTTTTGGATAACGAATATAGTGAGAAGGAGCATTTTGAGTGGAGCAAGCATTGGAACAATGTTGAGGAGTATCGCAAAAAATATGAGCATCCACTCTGGAAAGAATACCTTGAAAATGGTGTCAAAAAAGGTCATGATGGCATGGACTATCTGGTATTTTCAGATTTTATTGACTGTGTATTAAATAAAAAAGAGCCTAATATAGATGTATACGATATGGCAGCGTGGATGAGTATTTCAGTGCTTGCAGAACAGTCGATAAATATGGGAGGAGCACCTGTTGCAATACCTGATTTTACAAATGGAGCTTGGATAAACAGAAGATAGGATGAAATATGAAAAAATACAATCTAAGATACGGAGAAGCTGCAAAGTTTCGTTATGACGGACTTCCACTTGGCAGCGGAGATTTTGGAGCAAGAGTAAATTCATACGAGGCTTATGAGGACATAAGCCTCAATCTTGATACTCTTTGGTCGGGCGAAGAAAAAAATAAGATGAATCCACTCTTTAGCCCTGATAAACTGGAAGAGATAAGGGAGCATATCTTAAAAGAAGAATACAAAGAAGCAGAGAAGATTAGCAAGAGATATGTACTTGGCGACTGGACTGAGTGCTATCTTCCTGCAGGTAATCTAATAATAAAGTACTTGGATGAAGATGAGGCGAAAACTTCATTTTACAGAGAACTATCTCTAGACACTGCTGTTTACAAAATGGAGGCTAACAGTAATTCCTCTAAGAGACATCTGTCTGCTTTTCGTAAGCTTTTTGCGACAGCACTTTAGTAGCCCGTTTGGAGGGTGAGAACAGAGGACTATCTCTAGAAGTATCCCTTGATAGTAAACTGCATTATTGCCTAAATAGCAGTGAAAAACAGGCTTACTCTTAAGGGCAGGGCGCCAATCTATGCGGCTCCAAATTATTTTAACGTACCTGAACCTATAAGATATGAAGATGGCAAAGGTCTTAACTTTGTACTCATGCTTGAAGTCTTAATACATTCAGGTGAAATGCAGATAAAAGATGATAAGCTTATTATTAATAATGCTGACAAGATTGAGCTTTATTTAACAGGTGATACTGATTACAAGAATAAAGAAAATTTAGAAGAATTCTGTAAAAACAGGCTTAAAAAGGTAAGAGAACAAGGATTTGACAAATCTTTAACAGAACATAAAGAGGCATTTACACCTCATTTTAAAACATTTGATATTTCTCTTTCAGATTCAGAAAATAAGGATACAGTTAAGGCTATTAAAGATACCCATGATATCGACGACGGCTACATATATGAGCTAATGACTCAATATGCAAGGTATTTGCTAATTACATCATCAAAGCCCGGAACCGAATGTACCAATCTACAGGGAATATGGTCAGATATTTTAAGAGCGCCTTGGAGCTCTAACTACACTGTTAATATTAATACTGAAATGAATTACTGGATAGCTGAGTCCACAGGTCTTTCTGACTTCCATAGACCTCTCTTTGAGCTTTTAGAAAAGGTAAGCAAGAGGGGGGAGGAGACAGCTAAGAAGATGTATGGAGCAAGAGGCTGGGTAAGCCATCACAATGTGGATTTATGGGGACACTCTACCCCTGTGGGCTTAAATGCAGGTGATGACAACCCATCTGTGTATGGTCTTTGGCAGATGAGTGGCGGCTGGCTTTGTAGACACCTTTTTGAGCATTATCTTTATGAACAAGATGAAGATTTCTTGAGAGATACTGCCTATCCTATTATTGAGGGAGCAGTGAAATTCTACCTTGACTATCTGAGAGAGGTAGATGGATATTTAGTTACCATACCATCAACCTCCCCGGAAAATTACTTCGTAGATGATAAAGGAGGAGTTCATGCTCTAACTTATGCATCTACAATGGATATAAGCATAATTAAGGAGTTATTTGCTAATTATCTTACTATACAGGATATCTTAGGCTTGGAGAAAGATAAGGAGGCCTTAAATGCACTTAAGAAGCTCCCGCCTTTTAAGATAGGAAAAACCGGCGCTTTATGTGAATGGTTCGTTGATTACACCGAAAATGATGTGCATCATAGGCATGTATCCCATCTTTACGGGCTATATCCGGGCAATCTAATCAAAGATGAAGAGCTTAAAAAAGCCTGCGAAACTTCACTTAACAGGAGAGGTGATGATGGAACAGGCTGGTGTATAGCTTGGAAAGCCTGCCTCTATGCAAGGCTTAAAGAAGCTGAAAGTGCATTAAACCTCTTAAAGAATCAACTTCGTTACACGGTTGAAGAGAACATTATGGTCACAGGAGGAGGAACTTATCCTAATTTATTCTGCGCACATCCGCCTTTTCAGATTGATGGCAATTTTGGATTTGCTGCTGCTGTGATTGAAATGGTACTCCAAAGTGATGAAGAGAGGATTGAACTCTTGCCTGCCCTTCCAAAAGCATTTAATACCGGGTTTGTAAAAGGCATACGAGCAAAGGGAGGCTATAGTCTTGATGTGGACTGGGAAAATGGCAAGGTAACTCATATAGTTATAAGAGCCAAAAAGTATGGAAGTGTGAAGCTTTGCTATAATGGAAATGAGGAAAACCTGATATTTGATAAGGATTCCTTGTCAAAAGAAATAAAAATTTGTTGACATCCCTCTCTCTGTATGCTAAACTATATTTTGTGCCGCACTGTGTGGGTAGAAGTTTGTCCAAATGACAACACCTAAGCAGGCGAGAATTATAATAGGAGGAGCCATATGTACGCAATTATTGCAACAGGTGGTAAGCAGTATAAGGTAGCTGAAGGTGATGTTATCCAGGTTGAAAAGCTTGGTGTAGCAGCCGGAGAGACTTATACCTTTGATCAGGTACTTGCAATCGGTGGTGACAAGTTCGTTCTTGGAAACCCTGTAGTAGCAGGTGCTACTGTAACAGCTACAGTTGAAAAAGAAGGCAAGGGACCTAAGGTTATTGTTTACAAGTATAAGCGCAAAAGCGGATACCACAAGAAAAACGGACACAGACAGTTGTACACAAAGCTTAAGATTGAAAAGATTAACGCTTAATCATGATTAAGGTTGTTGTGTCGGTAGACAAAGATGGCGGTTATAAGAGTATAGAATTTTCAGGTCATGCATTATTTGCCGATTCCGGTAAAGATATTGTATGTGCTGCAGTTTCTATATTGGCTATTAATACGCTAAACTCTATTGAGGTCTTTTGTAAAGATGAATTCACTGCTTATGATGATCCTGAAAAAGGTTATCTAAGAGCAGAGTTTAAGAGTAAACTAAGCGATAATGCTGATTTACTTATGAAGTCTCTTATGCTTGGACTCGATGGAATATCACAAGAATACGGTAAAAAGTTCATTACTATATTAAGGCAGGAGGTGTAATGCGATGATAAGATTGAACCTTCAGTTTTTTGCTCATAAGAAGGGTGTTGGTTCTACTAAGAACGGCAGAGATTCTGAGTCAAAAAGACTTGGTGCTAAGAGAGCAGATGGTCAGTTCGTATTAGCTGGAAATATTCTTTATAGACAGCGTGGAACTCATATCCATCCAGGTACAAATGTTGGAATCGGCAAGGATGATACATTATTTGCTACAGTTGATGGAAAAGTTAAATTTGAGAGATTAGGCAGAGACAAGAAGCAGGTTTCTGTATATCCTGTAGCTGTTGCTGAATAATAACTGATAATTGGCCCCAAATCTTTGTAATACATAGATTTGGGGCATTTTTTAATGAAACAAAGATAGAGGAAGAAATGTTTGCAGATAGTGCAAAAATATATGTTAGATCAGGTAATGGCGGGAATGGCCATGTAAGTTTCAGACGCGAATTGTTTGTAGCTGCAGGTGGACCGGATGGCGGTGACGGCGGCGATGGCGGTGATGTTATTTTTGAAGTTGATAAAAATATAAACACACTTAATGAATTTAGATATGTTAGAAAGTATTATGCCAAGGATGGCGATGAAGGTGGAAGAAGACGTTGTCATGGAAAAGACGGCGAGGATATAATAATAAAGGTTCCTGAGGGAACTGTGGTAAAAGAGGCAGAATCTGGCAAGGTTATAGTGGATATGTCAGGAGATAACCAGAGAGAAGTCATTCTTAAAGGAGGCAAAGGCGGTAAGGGTAATATGAACTACGCTACTCCTACTATGCAGGTTCCTACCTATGCACAGCCGGGGAAACCAGGCATTGAACTTACTCTGATTCTTGAACTAAAGCTGATTGCTGATGTTGGTCTTGTAGGTTATCCAAATGTAGGTAAATCAACAATCCTTTCAAGATGTACCAATGCCAAGCCTAAGATAGCCAATTATCACTTTACTACGCTACATCCGAATCTCGGAGTAGTAGACCTTGGAGGCGGTGCTGGCTTTGTAATTGCTGACATACCGGGACTTATAGAGGGAGCTTCTGAAGGAGTTGGCCTTGGACATCAGTTCTTAAGGCATATTGAAAGAACCAGAATAATTGTCCATGTAGTTGATATTTCAGGTTCAGAAGGAAGAGATCCTATTGAAGACATAAAAAATATCAATAAAGAGCTCGGAAACTATAATCCTGAGTTACTTAAGACTCCTCAGATAATTGCAGCCAATAAAATGGATTTATTCTATGGAGATGAGGCTGATGAAAAGCTTAAAGAATTCCACGAAGCCTTTGATGGTGAAAATATTCCTATCTATCCGATTTCTGCAGTTTCAGGTAAGGGAATTAAAGAGCTTTTGTATGCAGTAAATGATATACTCAAGACACTTGACAGAACTCCGGTTATTTTCCATAAGGAATTTGATGCCTCTGACCTTGTAATCGATGAGAGTCCACTTGAGATTACAAAGGTGAAGGAAGGTGAATACCTTGTTAAGGGCTCCAAGATTGATAAAATGCTTGGATACACTAACCTTGATGATGAAAAGGGCTTTGCTTTCTTCCAAAAGTTCCTGCGCGACCAGGGAGTTATTGATAGATTAGAGGAGCTTGGAATAGAGGAGGGTGACCTTGTAAATCTTGGTGACCTGAGTTTTGATTATTATAAGTAAATTATGTGTTTATAAAAAGTATTTGATAATTATACTTTTGACACTTGTATCAATAAATATTGATTGACATAGCGGGAGATTATATGACCAGTAAACAAAGAGCATACCTTAAAGGTCTTGCAATGAAGTTAGATCCTGTATTTAATGTTGGGAAATCCAGCATCACCCCTGAATTTACCTCTGCAATTGCAGAAGTTCTCGAAACAAGGGAGCTTATTAAAATATCCGTACTTAAGAACTGTCTGGATGAGCCTCGTGAAATAGCTGAAGTTCTTGCTGAGCGCACGCATTCACAGGTTGTACAGGTGATTGGAAAGAAGATAGTTCTTTACAAAGAATCAAAAGTATAATAAAAAGATTGAACTTCCTAAGAAATAACGAGTGACAATATGAAAAAAATAGGTATATTTGGCGGCACCTTTAATCCGATTCACAACACCCATATAGATATGGCAAAAGCCGCTCTTAAAGAAGGAGGGCTTGATGAAGTGTGGGTGATGCCGGCAAAGGTTCCACCTCATAAGCTTGGAATGAAAATTGTGGCTGACATCCATAGGTTTGAAATGGTGAAGCTTGCACTCATTGGCGAAAAGAACATCTTTCCCTCTGATTATGAGCTTGTAAGAGATAGGGTTAGCTATACCTCAGATACTTTAATATCACTTAAGAAAGACTTTCCAGGCGATGAATTTACACTTATCATTGGAGGAGATTCGGTTCTATACCTTGAAGACTGGCACGAGCCACAGATTATCTTTGATAATGCCGATATTCTCTATATTTCAAGAATAGGAAGTGAGTCAGACAAATGCTTGTCTCACATTGATAATGTTTTAAAGAAGAGATTCACTAATGTCAGAATGAAGGAAGTGAGGTTTAGGGCAACCTCAGTTTCATCAACTGAAATAAGGAAATTGATTTCTGAGGGGATAAAGGATGCAAGCTTACTTGGTATAAGTAATAAGGTGATGCAATATATCTTAACTAATAACTTATATAAGGAGGAAGTTCATGGGTGATTCTGTAAGGCTTTTTGATATACAAAACAAGCTAAGAGTGCTTCTTCCTGAGTACAGATTTTATCATACCTTAGGTGTTTCATATACAGCTGCTTCACTGGCAATGAGCCATGGAGGAGATGTATATAAGGCTCAGCTTGCAGGACTTTTGCATGACTGTGCAAAATATCTTAAAAGCTCTGAAATGATAACTGAATGTGAGAAAAACGGGATTGAAATTTCTGATATAGAAAGGCTTTCACCGGGATTGTTACATACAAAGCTGGGTGCCTTCTATGCTAAAAATGTATACGGTGTAGAAGATGTGGATGTGCTTTCAGCCATTACTTACCATACAACAGGCAGACCTGATATGAGCCTATTGGAGGAGATTATATATGTGGCTGATTATATTGAACCAAGCCGTCCTGCTCTGCCTTATATTGATGAAATGAGAGCCTGTGCCTTTACTAATCTACATAAGGCAGCTCTATATGAGCTCAAATCAGTTATTACTAAAATAAAAGAAGATAATGGGGTTATGGATAAAAGAACTGAAGAGACATATGAATATTACAAAAAATTAGTGGAGGGATAATGGAAAACGTTTTAGATGCAGTAAGAATTACCTGTAAGGCACTTGATGAGCACTTAGCAAATAATATCAAAGTAATTGATATAGCTCATCTTACAACTATTTCAGAGTATTTTGTAATAGCTGATGCTAAAAACGAAAATCAGATGAAAGCTTTACAGGATGCGGTAGAGGAAAGCCTGGCTAAGGCTGGTATACATCCTGAAAGAATCGAAGGCAGCCGTTCAGAAACTTGGATATTGCTTGATTATGGCGAATTTGTAGTCCATATTTTCTCGAGAGAAGACAGAGAGTTCTATAATATTGAGAGAGTATGGTCTGACGGAAAGATGCTTGATACAGAAATGCTTATTAATTAACCGTTATTTTCATGTAACATCCTTAGAAATATCGCAATTAAGTTGCACGCTAAAGGTAAGGACTGCTAAATGTAAGGACTGCGAAAAGTTCAACTGTAGCAATCCTGTATCAATTTGTGTCAAGTACTGTTGACACGCACATCATATAATAAGCAGCAGGAAAATACCACAGTTGATTTAACTATTTATTTGCCTAATTTAGGGTCGATTAGTTATAATCAACTGTGGTATCATTATTTATAATAATTATAATTACTGCAATTATAAGAAGTCATATAGCAATCATCCATAATACAGAGCTGTAACCTAATGTTTTAAGTTTAACAGGTAGTACAACACTGTATAATATACTAATACATTCTAATAAGTCCTATAACTTTACCAAGGATTTCTACCTGATCAACGATGATAGGCTCCATGGAGTCATTTTCAGGCTGTAATCTAAAGTGATTTTTTTCTTTATAAAAAGTCTTAACTGTAGCAGAATCGTCTACCATAGCAACAACCATATCACCGTTTGAAGCAGTTGAACACTTTTTTACAATAATTTTATCTCCGCTGTAAACGCCAACATTAATCATACTGTCACCCTTTACAACAAGCATAAAAGTTTCCTCATTAGGCATATACTCCGCAGGAATAGGGAAGTACTCTGATATATTCTCAACAGCAAAAATAGGCTCACCTGCCGCAACAGTACCTACAACAGGAATACTTACAAGCTCTCTTCTTGTAATATTGAACTCATCATCAACAATCTCAATGGCACGTGGCTTAGTAGGGTCACGCCTGATATAACCATTTTTCTCTAAGGTCTCGAGGTGAGAGTGAACAGATGAAGTTGACTTTAAACGTACTGCTTCGCATATTTCTCTAACTGAAGGTGGATAACCTTTAGACAAAACCTGTGTTTTCAAATAATCTAATATTTGCTGCTGCTTAGCAGTTATCTTACCATAGCCCATAACTATTCCTCCAAATTCCTAATAATACATGACTCAAGTATATATCATTTATTTCTAAATGTCAAACGAATGTTCCAAAAATTTGTTCGATTTCCCTGTTGACAAAAGAATGTTTGTTCGATATAATAACTGTATTAGAACGGTTGTTCGCAAACATTTGTTTATTATTAAAGGGGGATTTAGATTATGACTAAGAAGATTATGACTAAGAATAATAAGAGAGTACATTATAAAGCAGGGAATCGTCAGAGAAACAAGAGAAGTAAAATCAGCTTTATCTTAACTTTTTATGTTATTACAATGGTTTTTTCATACTTTCTTGGTTTCTCTAACAACTTTGTAAAGGCCGATTCAGAAATGAAGCCTGTGTATATCGACAGCAGAGTAGTAAAGCAAGGTGAGACTCTTTGGAGCATCGCACAGAGCTATGACTCTGTTTACTATAGCAGTACCAAAGATTATGTAGAGGCTATAAAAGAGTGCAACAATCTTACCGGTGATGAAATTTCTGCCGGAGTAAGCCTTATTATTCCATATACAAAGTGATTTGAGACTAAACATAAAAGGCAACATATAATATTCCACAAGTAAACAGTGTTGCAATGACAAAAATTAGAACTATGCCTAATCTACTTGCGTCTTCTTCATTTTCATCCTTGTAATTAGGTTGAAGTCTGTGAAGTTGATTGTAACTAGTAGATTTTGGTGTTGATATTTCTTGTGTAAGTTTTGATGGATTAGGCACTGATGCCATAGATTTAGATTCAGTTGTTTTGGCTTTTTCCTGTTTCTTTATAGTAGCTTTTCTATATTGCGCCAAAGGATCTGTAGTGTTCATTATTTCGTTGTAGAAGCTTTTAAGCCATTCAATATCCTCTGGCACACATATATTATCATAGGATGATCCTATTTCATGGGCATATTGGTTTCTTATGTGTCGTAGTTTTTTTAACCTCTTAAGAACATAGTCCCAGTTTGAAACATATCTATCTCCATTTGTCATTTTTTCCATTGCATCGATATATGAAGTTACGCCTTTTTCACTGTTAAATATTTCTTTACAGATTTTATCCAAGTGTTTAAACGCTTCCATAAATTCTTCATTACTATGGCTCATCACAGCTCCTTCTATTCCTTGCGTAATTTCACTATATTTGCTGCCTTTCTTCGCCTATCTTCTTCAATAGCAGCATAGTGTTTCTTTGTAGTATTTACGTCCTTGTGACCAAGCACATCAGCTACAAGATAAATATCTCCTGTTTCCCTATATAAACTGGTTCCGTAGGTACTTCTAAGTTTATGAGGAGTTATTTTTTTCATTGTAGTTACCAGACTAGAGTACTTTTTGACCAATAATTCAACTGCACGTACGCTTATTCTCTTTTTTTGCATAGATAAAAAGAGAGCATTTGTATGACCTTCTGCAGCTTCTATTTTTATTCTTTCTTCTAAGTACCTTTTAAGAGCTGCTTCCGTTTCATCACCAAAGTACACTACAGTTTCATAACCTCCCTTTCTGTGTACCTTCACTCCATTAGTCTTAAAGTCAACATCTTTGATATCAATACCGACACATTCAGACACACGGATACCTGTACCAAGCAGGAGGGTGACAATCGCCAAATCCCTAACTGAAGTTTTTTCATGATATCTGTTTTGAGCAGCAGTCAGACCTTCGCCAGACTCAATGTTATCAAGCAAGTCTGCTACCTCCTCAGGTTCCAGCCTTACTATAGCTTTATCGTGAAGCTTAGGAGTATCTACTAGCACACTTGGATTGTTTTTAATCCTTTCTTTCTTATAGTAATATTTATAAAAGGTTCTGAGAGCAACAAGCTTACGCTTAATTCCTTTTTCTTTATTACCATGTCCCTCACCATCTTTTACATAATATCTGATGTAAGAAATATATTCTTCTATATCCACAGCTTTTAAGCTGTCTAAGAGACTAATATCAATGTCTCTAACATTGGTATTGTATAATGCAGGGTTGGACTCTTTGAGCCAGTTAAAAAAGACAATCAGATCATAAGCATAAGCTATTCTAGTCCTTGAAGCAGTAGTTGACTCAATACCTCTGAAGAATTCAGAAGCAAATTTAGGAAGCTTAAGCAGAAGTCCTCTTAGTTTCAATTCATTATCTATATCAACCTGTTGACTGTATGAATGTTCAGCCATATTACCTCCTGGTATTAATGCTAAATTATATTCTTGTATAAGTGATAACACAAATGATTACTAAATGTGGCGTTGTTCTACATGAGTAGTGTGGTTGAATCATCAAAAAAACAAAGAATCAACATAAAGAACAGAGTTTTTGTTCTACAACAATGCTATACTACATGTTAGATGAAGTATAAGGTTTTGATGATTAAACAGCAATTTGTTATGCCGTACATAAGTTTGTATGATTAGTATATCATATACTACAAATATAGTCAAAAATAATTAATATTTTCAACAAGTATATAATTGTTATAAATCGCATAAAATAGCCATTTATTGGGGGTTATACTGTGAATACAACCATAGTAAGAAAAGTAGGTTTATGTAAAATGACTAATATTTAACACAAATTCCATCAAAATGACATAATTTTTACCACTTGATAATCTTACTATTAAACAGTAAACTAATTAGCTAAAATATAAAAATTTCCGATAATTATGCTGAGAATGCTTTTCTTTTCATTTTCACAAAAATCTCGGTTTTTGTATGCATATGATAATTTTTGATTGGAGTGATTTTAAATGAAATTTAAAAAAGTTTGTAACATTTGTATCAGTTTTAGGTATGCTCTGCTGTACTATGCCTAGTACATCTTATGCAGACAACATTAATATTAAATATGGAACCCAAAAGATTAACTATTCGGATACACAGGTAAAATACACCATAAACGGAAGTAACATCAAATCTAAATATCCGGGAATTATTATTGATGGGATTTCTCTAGCCAGTGCAAAAGAGGTATTTTCTGATTCTAAGATTGGACTTTCTTATAAGTTTAACAAGTCTAAAAATACCTTAGAGCTAAAGAGAGATAAGACGACTTTGGTGTTTACATTAAATTCAATAACAGCCAAGGTAAACGGTAAGAGTGAAGTGTTGCCTGTTGAACCAAGAATAGTAGAATTTAGTGATAAATCTAAAATAGTGTATGTTCCTGCAAGATATGTAGCTAAGACCTTTGGACTAACCTATGATTGGGATGCTTCATCCGGTGTTGCTTCCATGACTGGAAAGACAGTAACAAAAAAGAAGGTTGTTAAGTCGGACAGTAAAACTAAGAGTACAAAGAATAATAAGAGTACAAAAGAATAATAAAAAATACAAAAACAGACAAGAAGACTAAAAAGACAGTTAAAAGAAACCTTTGTATATGCAGGTAAAACTTATGATGTTAAAAACAAAAAGGTTATTTTTAGAATAGAAGATATTCAGCTTAACAATTCAAAGCTTCCTGGTGTCTATGTGGGTAAAACTTTAATGGCGCCTGCAAAGAGCCTTTTCCTATCAGAAAGCATGGAAGGCAGTTTTTCTTTAAGTAAGTCAAAGAAAACTGCTACAATTAGTTTCGGTGATAGCGACCTAACATTAACCTTAGGAAGTAAGAATGCTGACTTTAACGGTTCTCAGGTGAAACTTGATGCAGCGCCTAACTTTGTTAAACTGAATTTTTCCAATAAAAATGAAGTTTATATACCTATTGAAAGTATTTGTGAGTTATTTGAAATTGATATTGAGACAAAGGGTAATATGAGTACCTTGAGTTTGCCGGAAGAAGATGATGATGTTGAGAATGTAGGAGATGATGAAAACACTGAAAATACTCCTGAGCCAACTCCGGAACCAAGTAATGAAGCTGACAAGCCTGCTGAACCATTTGTAGCCAATAAGCTTCCTTTTAGCTGGAAGGCAAATGGAACTCAGACTACAACTTTCAACCCTACTCAAAGCTTAAACGGAAATAATACTGCAGGAGATTCATCAATTGTAGACATTACTAATTTATCAGGTAATCTGGCTGATAACTTCGATACCTATGTAATCACATCTACTAATGGTTTTAGTGGTATCAAGGGCAATATGGCTAATAATCAGCTGACACTTAGCCTTGATAAAGTAAGCTCAAGTGCGAGGCAGAGTTATACTAGCAATATCCGTACTGTTAGTTATATCAGCACAGCATATAATACTTCTTCCAATTCGACAGATATCAGCTTTGGACTTGCCGATGGAGTAGTGGGCTATGAGATGTCTCTGTCAAAAGATGAGAAATCACTGAATGTAAAAATTTATAAAAATACAATTACTGAGATTAAAGGTAGTTTAAGTAACGGCGTCTATACCTTTACTTTTACAGGGCTTGCGCCTTTAACTGTAGTTGATAACGGCAGCTCTGACATCAATCAGAATTTGGGCATACCAAACATTATAGATACTATAGGTTCCGGTTCATATTCTGATTACAATAATACTGCTCTAAGTTTGTTCAACTATTTTAATAATGGTATTGCGGGTGCCTCTATTACCGTAAACAAAACATCAAGACTTACTTACTACACAAGTCAGTCAGGAAATACTTTAAGTATCACATTTTCACAGGCAGCAACACCTGCTAATGTAATCGGTGCAACTATATCGTTACCTAGCGGTTTAGACACTTCTGAGATAGAAGATGAGGATAATTATTTTTCAGGTAACTTTACAATTACCTTACCTGGTGACTTAAGAAATCATTTTAATTCTAAGCCAATAAAATATGATGCGAATAAGGTAAGGAATGTAAATATTTCATTGAATGAATATGGAGATACTGTACTTACTTTCTACACGACAAAGCTCTATGCATACAGATTAACTGTGTCAAAATCTCAGATTAAGGTTGCTATAGACCGTGCTAAAAACCTCTATTCAAAGGTAGTAGTTATTGATCCGGGGCATGGTGGACATGATGATGGAACTAGGAGTCAGAATAAATATATAAAGAAAAAAATATAGTTCTGTCCATTGGGTACACATACTTTAGGAATTATATCGATGATGAGGATTTGAAAGTGTATTGGACAAGAAAAGATGATACCTACCCAACCTTATATGAGAGAGCTGCTTTTCCTAAAAAGGTTGACGCTGATATATTTATCAGTGTGCATATGAACTCTTTTCAAAAAACAACCCCTAAGGGAACTGAAGTATTTTATTCTACAAGAAATAATATTTTACAACCTAATGGGCTATCTAGCTACACTATGGCGAGCATGTTTTTAAAAAATATAACCTCAACATTTAGTACTTTTAACAGAGGTGTAAAGACTGCTGCTTATGTTGTTACAAACATGAACACAGTTCCTGCAGTTTTATTAGAATATGGATTTTTGACTAATAAAGATGATTTAGCAAAGTTTAGTAAACTTGAAAATCAGGATAAGGCTGCTGAAGTATTGTATGATACGATTGAAGAGATATTTGATAATTACCCAACAGGAAGATAAAGGAGAGGAAGGTTGAATAATCAGTTTATTAAAAAATTCTTTGCACTTTTCATCATATTTCAGCTGCTTTTAAGTACCTTTGGCAGTTACGATGTATATGCAAAAGATAAGACGGCACCAAATATAAAATGCTATGTATATACAGATGTTAACAATGGCAAACTTAAGTTAAAGATTACAGTTACGGATAACAGCGCTGTAAAGGCAGTTAAGTATGCAGTGGGAAATCATAGGAAATCATTTTTCACAAGCTCATTTTATTCTAAAAAAGTGAAAAATCTATCCCTTGCATCAACAAAAAATATAAGCACAGCAATAACGGTGAAACAGAATGATGTATTAACTGTTTATGCTGTCGATAAGAGCGGGAACGGTGCTATTAAAAAAGTGAGGATTAAGATGAATCAAAATAGCAATCAGACTAATCCGAGTAATGATAACAAAAATACAAATAGCAAAAACACTGGCAATAATGCCCAAAATGCCAATAACGCAAATAATACAGGCAACAATACAAATGCAGGAAACAACTCAAGTGTGAATACTAATGTTGTTAATACGAATGAAGTTAGAGCTGCTTGGATAACATTTTTGGAATTTAACAGTAAAGGCTATACATTGAATAGCTTTAACAGCAGAATAACAGAGATGTTTGATAAGATAGCAGCGAGCGGATTAAACGAAATATATGTTCACGTAAGACCATTCAGTGACGCTATGTATCGTTCTGCATACTTCCCTTGGTCTAAATACGCCTCGGGAAGACAGGGAGTGGATCCCGGCTTTGATCCTCTTGCGATTATGGTGAATGCAGCTCACTCAAGGAATCTAAAGCTTCACGCTTATATAAATCCCTACAGAGTGTGTACGGAGGCTGATTTTGACAAATTGGCAACTAACAGCCCTGCATATAAGTGGCTCAATGATGACGATGAAGACAATGACAGAAACGTTTTGAAATTTGGCAATATGTATTATTACAATCCGTCTTCAGATGATGTTATTAAGCTAATAAACAATGGGGTAGCAGAGATCGTTAAAAACTATGACGTAGACGGAGTAATCTTTGATGATTATTTCTATCCAACGCTTGGCAGCAACTATTCATCAAAGTTTGATGCTGAGGAATATAACGATTATAAGCTTGAGACAACTAACCCTTTGTCAATTGTGGATTGGCGTAGAAACAACATCAATAAGATGGTTAAGACAGTATATGCCACAGTTAAAAAATCAGGTAAAAATCGTACATTTGGAATAAGTCCTGCAGGTAATTTAAATAACTTAAGAGCTAATGACAAGTATTATGTTGACATTGACAGATGGGGCAGGGAATCAGGTTATGTAGACTACATAGCTCCACAGCTTTATTGGGGATTTGAACACAGTATCTGCCCGTTTGAATCTACAGTAGACAAATGGGTTGCTACAGTTATCAATCCTGAAGTAAAACTCTACATCGCGCTTCCTATGCACCTTGCGCAGGCGCAGGAAACACCTGAATGGAAGAATAATCACGATATCTTAGGTAGAATGGTTAGCAGTCTCAGAAATAAATCAGTAAATGGATTTTCTGTCTACAGATATGATTATATGACACCGACTTATCTTAGAAAGACCGGAGCTTTGGATGAGTACAATTATTTGGTTAAGATAATCAATTCAAAGTAAGCCCTCTATTCGTTAAACTTGGGTTTCGCGAATAGTTCTTATATGATAAGCATCTACTCTTTTGATTATTAATACTGGTAAATAGTCAAATATAGTATTGATTAAAGTACTGCTCTTTATAGAAATGATAAGAGTGCCAAAGGTATAAACCCTTGAAGCACTCTTATTATTTTATATCATAACTTATTCTTAAACCAATTCATATAGATACTAACATAAAAAAACATAAAACTAAGTTAAAAACCACTTAAAAAAATATTTTAGAACTTCCTGCTGGAGTTCTTAGCAAGTTTCTGTAACTCTGCAATATCACCTGCTGAAAGGCTTTGATTCTTTAAGTATTCGCTAATGAAGGTTTGTAATGAGCCATTGTAGAACTGATCTATCAGTCTCTTTGTCTCAATCTCACGAACTGAACGCTGTGATACAAGAGCGCTACAGATAAATCCAGGATCTGTTCTTTGTACAGCTCCCTTGTCGATCAAACGCTTGATTACGGTATAGGTAGTATTCTTCTCCCAGCCTATATATTCTTTTATAATTTTAGAAATATCTTTAGCAGCCAGCTCCTTATTAGACCAAAGAAGCTCCATAATATTCAGTTCACCTTCGTGCAATCTCAGTTCGCTCATAACTGTCTCCCCACTCAATAATATACTACTACTGTCTTACAGGTTTTTACTATTCCTGTCTTACAATCTTTTACTATAACAGTAGTATATAATTATTTAGGATTAAAGTCAAGCATTTGTCGAAGATTTAAGCCTTTCATAACATTCTGAACATACAGCCTTATAAGATATAAAGTCTGAATCGTCAATTTCTACCTGATTGCCCTTAAATACCGGTATTCCATTTACAAGTCTAAGATTGCAGGTGGCCTTCTTGCCGCAGGAGCAGACATTCTTCATCTCAGTTATAGAATGTGCAAGCTCTAAAAGCCTTGAACTTGCGGGGGAAGCCATCCATCCTAAAGTCTGCCCTAAGTCCATAACATATGACAGGAATATTCAGTACTACTGCTACCCTATACAGCTGTTCTATCTGAGCTACTGTAAGAAACTGTACCTCATCAACCAAGATACAATCAAGTTCCGAGCCTTTCTTTTTAAAATGCTCATATAAATCATCATCTTCTCCAACCAATAGGTCCACTTCTCTGCTTATCCCCAGACGGCTGGTAACACAAGACTTCATCTTAGTGTCTACAGCAGGCTTTATGATTATAGCCCTCTGTCCACTTTCTGAATAATTATGTGCAGTCTGTAAAAGTGCAGTTGTCTTTCCACAGTTCATAGCACCATATCTAAAATATAACTTAGCCATTATACTCTCCTTCTATTTAAATATCCCAAGCATCTGCTTTGACTTTTCCACACTGGTAGCAGCTGTGTTGTTTAAGAAAACAATGTCTGTATTACTATGTTTCTTAGCAAGTTTAACCACATTTCCTGTATAGTGCCTGTAATCAACCACGTAGACATACTGATAATGGTCTACAAGGAAAGGTACAAAGGCATTGCCGTAAGACTCCTTTATTATGATACAGGAAGAATCATCATTTAGGTTTGGATTCTCTATCTCGATTAAAGGCTGGTCTCCGCCAATAAAAGCCAGGTATTTGTTTGCGGCAGAGAACTTAGTTGCATCACTAATTATATCATAAATATAAGGTTTTCCTTCGCGGGGTGTAATTACCTCTTTGTTGGTCGCAATAGGAATATAGGCTTCAAGAGTATCAGGATTTTTAGCAAGTGCCTTTGACTGGTTGCTATAAGCATAAAATGAGCCTAAGAAATCAGGAAATTCCTTCTTTCATAATCCTTTAACTCGTGAGGAGTAATGCCTTTAACTTCACAAAAACTCCTATATACGTAGTATGCCCCAAGGGCGGTCCAGTGATGGTCTGTCTTAAAATACAGATATTCGGAATTGTGGTTTCTAAGCTGTTTATAGGTCTCAACAGTCTTAATAGATGGGTTAAGCTTTTTATAAATATAGCTGATTGCCTCTCCCTGATTGGAAGTATTCATACTTTTTTGAATCTCCTCATCAAGGTTTACTCCAAAGCTGTTTGGCACTACTATATCATATACTGTGGCAATATTCTCAACCTTTTTGGCTACAGTGTTAAGCATGGAAGCATATAAATCAGCTCCCTTTTTATAAAAATAATAAAGAGTAAAGCCTCTGTTTTCAGCTATATATACTGTTCCTGCTACTTCAGGCTGAACCTTTACGGTACCATCCTTAATTGGCTTGTCATCACTATTCTCTTTCTTATCCTGATTATTTGAATTTTCATCGGAACTATTTAAGCTCTCTTGACTACCGGAGGCTGCCGCATTATCTGATATATCCTTTACTGCGGAGGTTGAAGAGTTATTAACATTATCTTCATCAGGAGAGTTGATATTTTCGGCAGATAAAATCTCACTTGAGGCATTACCAGTGGCACTATCTTCTACCTCAATATCAGATATAATAGGAGCAGCCTCTCCATCTCCCTCCGGTATAACATCAGCAGTCTGCCCTGTATCACCATAGATTACAGTATCTCTTATTCCATAGAGTTCTTCTGTATCAGACTGAAATGCAATCATCTTCTCCCTTAAAGGATAGGTATCTGCATACCAGGCAGCTATATCCTTAAAAAAACTTCCATCTAGTACAGAGATAATGGTAGGACTTGGAAATACTGCAAGTTTTCTCTTCTCAAGTTCAGACTCGGTAGGTCTAATGAATATTAAAAATCCTATTATCATAAAAACCATAACAGTTATAGACATAAGTGCTATTCTTATCTTATGCCAAATGTTTATTTCGTTCATATAATCTCCTTAACTCGGCTTAAAACTGATTATAAAGGAATGGTGTGAAGCTGTTTCCTGCCATTGCAGCCAAGGATAACAACAGTAAAATAAGGCAGAATATGGTACGTGTTCCCTGATAAAATCCTGCTACACCCTTTCTTTCTTCAGCTATGGCAGATATCTTTTTACCCACGAGGCTAAATATAGGTGTACAGGCTAAGGTGCAGGTTATAATCAAGAAAATATTATTCAGTATATTGATATTTACAGTAGATATGCTAAATCCATTGCTTTAATACCGAGGTAGATAGAAATTACTTCCCTAAGCTGATTTATATCGCTATACCTAAAAAGCAGCCAGCCAAAATTAATAATAAATACAGCAATTATATGTCTAAAAAGCCTCGGTAACACAGGAAATTCCATCTTTTTCCACCAATTTTCAATAACAATAAAAGGAAGATAAAACAATCCCCAAAGTACAAAATTCCAGCTGGCACCATGCCAGAGTCCGGTAAGCATCCATACTACAAGAAGATTAAAGCTCGTTCTAAAAAGCCCTACCCTGTTTCCTCCTAAAGGTATGTACACATAATCTTTGAAAAAACTGCTAAGAGTTATATGCCATCTTCTCCAAAAATCTTTAATAGAGGTAGCGGCATAAGGATAATTGAAATTTTCAGGAAAATGAAATCCCAGTATACGGCCAACTCCTATTGCCATATCGGTATAAGCAGAAAAATCAAGATATAGCTGCATAGCATAGCAAAGGGAGCCAACCCAAACTGCGACTGTTGTAGCTCCTGATATAGAATCGGTAACAGGTGATAGTGTGTTAGCAAGCTCTCCAATATGGTCAGCTAGTATAGTCTTTTTGGCAAGCCCTACGGCAAATCTGTAAATGCCCTCAGATATGTCATAAGCCCTTACCTCTCTATTATATATCTCAGTTTGAATATCCTTGTATCTCTCTATTGGTCCCTGCAAAGCCTGAGGGAAAATCGATGTGTATAAAAGTAAAACACTGTAATGCTCTTCTGCACTGCATTTTCCCATATAAACATCAGCCACGTATGAAATAAGCTTAAATGTATAAAAAGATATACCCATGGGAAGAGCAAAGGTAAGTAGCTTCCAGTTTATTCCTGCTATAGAAGTAACTGTGCCTGCAAAGAAATTAGTATACTTAAAAATGCCAAGCACCAAAACAAAGATAATAACTGAGGATACAAGCCATTTCTTTTTGGTTTTTATATCAGGTGAGGCTTCTATTTTAACCCCTGAAACCCATCCTATAGCTGTCATTAACATAAGCAGGATGAGGTATCCAACTCCACCAAAAGAATAAAAGAGCAGAGAAAAAAACAAGATAATTCTATTCTTATATCCAACTACAGTTGTAGTAAAGTATATCATTGCCATAATAGGCAGAAAACAAAGTACAAAAACAGGCTCGAAAGCGACATATAAACTCCTATTAAAAAAGTCACTATAAATATAGTTAAACCTTAATTATAGTGACTTTCTATTTATGATTAATATATGATGTGGGTATAAAAATTAAGCACCTAACTGTGTTTTAACCTCATCTTTGACAGCTTCAACAGCCTGACCTATCTTTTCAGGAAGTTTTCCGCCTGCCTGTGCCATATTAGGTCTTCCGCCACCGCCGCCACCTACTATCGGTGCAACTGCCTTTATAAGGTTGCCTGCGTGAACTCCTGCCTTTACGGCACCATCTGTAGCCATAGCAACAAGATTCACCTTGCCGTCTTTTGCCGAAGCAAGGAAGATAAGCCCTTCACCTAGTTTATTCTTAAGCTCATCTCCAAGAGTTCTAAGCTCATTTCCATCAGTTTCAGGTATTTCTACGGAGAGAACCTTAACTCCTCCGATTTCAACTACCTTGTCCATAACATCGCCAAGTGCCTCCTTGGCAGCCTTATTCTTAAGTGATTCATTCTCACTTTGAAGAGCCTTAATCTCCTCCATAAGGTGCTTAGCCTTCTCTACAAGCTTATCAGGGCTTGCCTTAATGATCTTTGCTGCCTCAGCGATAGAATTTTCAAGATTCTCATAGTGCTTTATTACATTGTGACCTGTAATAGCCTCAATTCTTCTGATTCCCGCAGCTACACCACTCTCAGAAATAATCTTGAACTGTCCTATCATTCCAGTATTCTTAACATGGGTACCGCCGCAGAATTCCTTTGAGAATTCTCCCATGCCTACAACGCGAACCTCGTCTCCGTATTTCTCGCCAAAGAGAGCCATTGCACCGCTTTTTTTAGCATCTTCAATAGACATAACCTTGGTATCAACTGGAAGCGACTCTGCTATCTTGTCATTAACAAGCCTTTCAACAGCCTTAATCTCCTCAGGTGTCATAGCCTTGAAATGGCTGAAATCAAACCTGGTTCTACCTGCATCCTGATAAGAACCTGACTGCTCAACATGAGTTCCAAGTACCTCACGAAGAGCCTTCTGTAAAAGGTGGGTAGCACTGTGGTTTCTACAGGTTGACATACGGTTATCCTCATCCACCTTAAGGGTAACCTTATCACCATTCTTAAACATTCCCTTTACAACCTGACCTATATGGGCTATCTTAGAACCTGCTACAGGTGTAGTATCCTTTACTTCAAATACAGAATCTCCAATCGTAATTACACCTATATCTCCTAGCTGTCCGCCCTTTGTAGCATAAAATGGCGTTACATCTGTGATTATAGCTCCTGTCATTCCATCTGTAAGTGCCTCTGATACAGCACTTTCCTCTCCATCTTCCTCAGAACTTACGCTTACAAGGGCCACAATTTTGCCCTCAGCCTCAGTCCTGTCATAACCGATAAACTCGGAGTTAATAGCAGGATCAATCTGCTCATAAACAGTAGCATCAGCCCCCATATAGCTGGTGGTTTTCCTAGCATTTCTTGCAGTATCCTTCTGCACCTTCATAGCCTGCTTGAAGGCTTCTTCGTCTATGTCCATTCCCTTTTCTTCAAGGATTTCCTTGGTTAAGTCTATAGGGAAGCCGTATGTATCATAAAGCTTAAAGGCATCTTCTCCTGACATAGTATTAACGCCCTTAGCCTCCATATCCTTCTGAATACCATCAAGTATCTCAAGTCCCTGATTTATGGTCTTTTCAAACTTCTCTTCTTCCTGCTCAATTACACTTAGAATAAAATCCTGCTTTTCAGCCAGCTCAGGATAACCATCCTTACTTCCTGCAATCACAGCCTTAGCAAGACCTACAAGAAAGGCTCCATCTATACCAAGTAGCTTACCATGTCTGTCTGCCCTTCTGATTATTCTTCTAAGCACATAGCCTCTACCTTCGTTAGAAGGCATAATGCCGTCAGATATCATAAAGGTAGCAGAGCGGATATGGTCAGTAATTACACGGATAGAAACATCATTCTTCTCGTTTCCTTATATTTCTTTCCTGCTATTTCACAAACCTTATTTCTAAGAGCCAAAAGAGTATCCACATCAAAGATGGAATCTACATCCTGTACAGCTACAGCAAGTCTCTCAAGTCCCATACCAGTATCGATATTCTTCTGTTCAAGCTCTGTATAATGTCCCTTACCATCATTATTAAACTGTGAAAATACAACATTCCATACTTCCATATACCTGTCGCAGTCGCAGCCAACAGTACAGGTAGGCTTTCCACAGCCATACTTCTCTCCCCTGTCGAAGTATATCTCTGTACAAGGGCCGCAAGGACCTGAGCCATGTTCCCAGAAATTATCCTCTTTGCCAAACTTAAATATTCTCTCAGGAGAGATATTCATCTTCTTATTCCAGATTTCATACGCCTCATTGTCATCCACATATACTGATGGATAAAGTCTGTCAGCAGGAATACCTACTGTCTCAGTAAGGAACTCCCAAGCCCAAGGAATAGCCTCTTCCTTAAAATAATCTCCAAAGGAGAAGTTTCCAAGCATCTCAAAGAAGGTACCATGTCTTGCTGTCTTACCTACATTGTCTATATCTCCTGTACGGATACATTTCTGACAGGTACAGACTCTTTTAGAAGGTGGAATCTCCTGTCCGGTAAAATAAGGCTTAAGTGGTGCCATACCCGAATTTATAATAAGCAAACTGTTATCATTATGTGGTACAAGTGAAAAACTGTTCATCTTGAGATGTCCTTTTTTCTCAAAAAACTCAAGGAACATCCTTCTTAATTCATTAACTCCATAAGCTTTCATATCTAATCCTCCATAGGGGTATTGTCATTTAAAGTCATCTTAATATTTTATCATTTAATATCATTTTTTTCAAGCCATTATTCTTGATGGTTTTTATCAGATACCCGTTTGTAGTTTTGTGGCTTAAATGCAACATGACATTGCACTTACCTTGAAAACCTTGCTACAAATCAATCATTTCTGCTATAATAAATCTGCAAACTAAAACACCTAAAGGATGAAAGTTATGATAATAGAACAAAAAGCCATTGATAATTGTTTTAAGACTCCAATTGGCATTAGCTCAGAGGAGACAGTGTATTTTGATATAGAAACCACAGGCTTTTCTGCTGATGTCACTGCTCTTTACCTCATTGGCTGCATATACTTTAAAGAGGGGGAATGGCAATTGATTCAGTGGTTTGCTGAGGATAATAAGTCTGAAAAAGAGGCACTATCCGCCTTTTCAGACTTTATAAAAGATAAAAAATACCTAATTTGCTACAATGGAACTACCTTTGACCTGCCATATCTCACGAAAAAATACGAAAAACACAGTCTCAATTTTCAGGCTTATAAATATGAGATTATTGACTTCTATAGGGTGTTTTCTTCCTATAGGAAGTTTCTTGGATTAAGCGGACTGAAACAAAAGGAGGTTGAAGCCTATCTTGGTATCTTAAGGGAGGACAAATACTCAGGCGGCGAGCTCGTGGAGTGGTATGCTAAGTTTTTAAAGCTAAGATTTAGTGATTCATCTGAAAAAGAAGAAATATACAAGACTTTAATACTACACAACAGTGATGATTTAGCAGGTTTAGCAAGGCTTACAAAGCTTTATAACTTCATAAAAGAACTTGAAACTCTTATTAATTCAGGTGATGAGCTTGAAATTGACTGTGTTGTTGATGAAACAACAGGTAAAATCAGCTTATCAACAAAGGTCGACTTCGATATTCTAAGGAAAGATGAGCTTCGCGGGGATGGCTTCTCCTGTTGCTTTATTGATGAAAGCACTGCAAATAGGATAGATTTGACCTTAGATATGTATGAAACTGAGCTTAAGTTGTTCTACAAGGACTATAAAAACTACTACTATCTCCCTAAAGAGGACATGGTAATACATAAGAGTCTGGCAACCTTTGTGGATAAAGAAAATAAAGTAAAGGCTTCAGCTTCTAACTGCTATACAAGGCAGAGAGGCTCCTTTATAAAGCTGCCTGAGTCAGGCTTTCTTCCTGTATTCAAGGCTGATTATTCAGATAAAACCATATATACCCTTGTGAATGACAAGGTTTTGGACTCTAAGGAGAGCTTATCAGCTATCTTCAGGTCTGTGCTAAAACATATTATTACAAAGGTGTCTAAAGTGTAAAATCTCTGTGCAAACTTGCATGCAAATGAATTTATTATTTTGAAACACTCCAAAAATAATGCTGTAATAAATGCGTTCAACTATCAGATTAGTTTTATAAGACTTAAAAGAGCCTATCCCATTTACAATAAGTGGGACAGACTCTTCTTTTTATTTTCTACTTATTTCTCCATGTACTCAGAGAGAACTACTCTCTCATTTTCCAAGCTCCTCTTCATATCAATGATACGCTGGTTAGAGCTTCCTCTAAACTTCAGGCTCAAATCTTTAAGCTCAAGTACGAACTTACCGTCTACAAGCACATCTATATTGTTAAGAATATCCATAGTGTGCTCTCCATGACAGCGGGAATTTGAAACGTCAAGTAGCTCTTCGAAGGTATATCCTGAAAATAGCCAAATAGACTTTTCAGGTAAATCAGCTTTAATCCGCTTAATAAGTCCTGCTACCCCGCTCTGATTACGGACTTCCATAGGCTCTCCGCCAAGAATGGTAAGGCCTGCTATAAATGATGGAGAAAGGGAAGATATAATCTCCCCTTCTACATCGGTAGTATATTCTTTGCCTGAGTTAAAATCCCAAGCCATTTCATTGAAACAGCCCTTACAGTGGTGAGTACAGCCACTTACAAAGAGGCTGGTCCTCACTCCCGGTCCATTGGCTATGTCAAAGTATTTTATTTCACAATAATTCATCATAAATGAAGAACTCTCTCCGCTATCTCCTGTGTACGTCCCTGATTCCAGTACTGAGTACCGATATAACCACAGGTACGTCTTGCAACATTCATCTTATCCTGGTCTTTATTACCGCAATTTGGGCATTCCCAAACAAGCTTGCCATCTTCATCATTAACAATCTTGATTTCTCCATCAAAGCCACAGCACTGACAGTAATCACTCTTTGTATTCAACTCAGCATACATGATATTGTCATAAATATACTGCATAATAGAGATTACAGCCTCTACATTGTTACTCATATTAGGTACTTCCACATAGCTTATAGCTCCACCCGGAGAAAGCTTCTGGAAGTCGGACTCAAACTTAAGCTTTGAAAAAGCATCAATCTTCTCTGATACATGTACATGATAACTATTGGTAATATAGTTTCTGTCAGTAACTCCTTCAATAAGTCCAAATCTCTTTTGTAAACACTTAGAGAACTTGTAAGTGGTTGATTCAAGAGGAGTACCGTATACTGAATAATCAATATTTTCTTCCTTCTTCCACTTATTACAAGCCTCATTTAACTTCTCCATAACCTTAAGAGCAAATTCCTTACCCTCTGGCGAAGTATGGCTTGCATCCTTCATGTACTTTGTCATCTCATATAGACCTGCGTATCCCAAGGAAATGGTTGAATACCCGCTATAAAGGAGCTCATCTATCTTCTCTCCCTTAGCAAGTCTTGCTATGGCACCATTCTGCCATAGAATAGGCGCAGAATCAGAAAGTGTCCCAAGAAGCCTATCATGTCTTGCTCTAAGTGCTCTGTGGCAAAGCTCAAGACGCTCATCAAGGATTCTCCAAAAATCTACTTCATTTTTCTTGGATGAGCAGGCAACATCAACAAGGTTGATGGTTACAACACCCTGATTGAATCTTCCGTAGTATTTATGTTTATTTTCATCATAGTTCTTAGCCTTAGCTATATTGCCTACTCCCTCATCTGTAAATCTATCAGGTGTAAGGAAAGAACGGCAACCCATACAAGGATAAACATCACCCTTTTCCCTGAGCATAATCTTCTCAGATATATAGTCAGGCACAAGACGTTTAGCAGTACACTTTGCCGCAAGCTCAGTAAGATAATAATACTTACTGTCCTTGCCTACGTTATCCTCTTCAAGTACATATATAAGCTTAGGGAAAGCAGGGGTAATCCATACTCCCTTCTCATTCTTAACTCCCTGCATACGCTGATTGAGCATTTCCTCTATCACAAGGGCAAGGTCATCTCTGGTACGACCCTCAGGTACTTCATTCAGATACATAAATACAGTAATGAAAGGTGCCTGACCGTTGGTTGTCATAAGGGTAATAACCTGATACTGTATAACCTGAACTCCTCGTCTAACTTCTTCACGTACTCTTAGCTCAGCAACCTTTTCAATCTTCTCTGTATCAAGCTCAACTCCGGCTGCGGCAAATTCCTTTGCTACCTCCACACGGTACTTCTGTCTGCTTACATCTACAAAAGGTACGAGGTGGCTAAGTGTTATACTTTGTCCGCCATACTGATTACTTGCTATCTGAGCAATAGCCTGAGTAGCAATATTGCAGGCTGTTGAAAAGCTTCTAGGTCTTTCAATCATAGTCTCAGATATAACTGTACCGTTTTGAAGCATATCTTCAAGATTTACAAGGCAGCAGTTATACATGTGCTGTGCAAATAATCGCTGTCATGAAAATGTATAATACCTTCTTCGTGTGCCCTTACTATATCTTCAGGAAGTAAGAATCTTCTGGTAATATCCTTACTTACCTCACCTGCCATGTAGTCTCTCTGAACACTGTTAACTGTAGGGTTTTTGTTGGAATTCTCCTGTTTAACCTCTTCGTTATCACATTCGATAAGACTTAGAATCTGGTCATCTGTAGTATTGGCCTGACGAACCAAAGCTCTCTTATATCTGTATGTAATGTACTTTCTGGCAACCTCATTTTTACCGGTCTTCATAAGTTCGTTTTCTACTAAGTCCTGTATCTCTTCAACACTAAGAGCCCTGCTCATACCAGAGCATACCTTAGTAACACTCTCAGTAATGCCAAGTACTTCATCCTCTGTAAGCCTAAGGTTATCATCAACTTCTTTATTTGCCTTTCTTACAGCTACAGTGATTTTATTCCCGTCAAAGGTGTTTTCCTGACCACTTCTTTTGATAATCTTCACGACTTCCACACTCCCTCAGATATAATTTCCGTTCAAAACGCCCACTATAGGCAGATTTCGGCGGTTTTAAATACAAGTTATTGTTGAACTACAGTTGTATGATACAATATCTTGTGTCCGCGTCTACTATAATAATATATTCTACAGGAAAATGAAAGACCTTTTTAAAATATAATAACGGCAACCAATTATTATAATTTTCTTATAGCTGTAGAATAATTTTATTCTACAGCAGTAGTTATTTTAAGTATTCTAAGTTTGTCTCCTATTACCTTAAACTTTACCTCATAAGAAGCAAACCTTAAGCCATATACCCTTGATTCATCACTGTTTTGATATGACGGCCTTGGATCCTCAGCAAGGACATTTATCAAAGCCTCTCTTTTATCTTCGCTTACCTTATCAAGTTCTAAGTTATCTGCCTCAACTTGAAGCTTATGTACTTTGGTAGTCTCCGTATAGCCTGAAAGAGCGTCTGTATGACAGTCTGCATAAGGCAGATAGGGCTTTATATCATATATCGGTGTTCCATCCAGCAAATCAGCTCCTCCTACTGTAAGTACAGGGCCATTTTCAGTCTCTTCAACAGATATCAGCCTTACACTTGATAGTCCTATTGGGTTAGGTCGGTATGGAGACCTCGTTGCAAATACCCCCAAATGTTCATTCCTAGGCAGCCTCGGAGGCCTTACACTTGCCTTAAAGGTATCTGTAATAGTTTCAGAAAACTCCCATATAAGCCAGATATAGTTAAACCCTCTTAGTCCCTTAAATGCATCGATATTTCTATATTCAGGCTCAAAAACTATCTTAGCTGTTAGCTCATTTACAAGGCCACTTTGCCTTGGAATTCCGAACTTATCCTTGAAGTCTGACTGTATTCTAGCTATTATCTTCATTAAACACCCTTAATTATCCAAATTATATTCTTATCTTTTCTAATCTTTCTTATCTATGCTTAAAATGATGTGGGTGTCAAAAGTATTTGACACCCAATGATACAGGATTGCTACAGCGCAGCTTTAGCAATCCTTGCAAAAATATTCGTAATCCGCTCATTTTTTGCAAAAAATGGCTGCTTACTTATATCTTCTGCTTATCTGTTTTCAAACTTACTTTGTATGCACATATTGTCTAGCTATATCTTTATTTTTGTCCATTTACCCTGTCTGAAGCGTATTTCCGAGAAAATGAACCTGCTGCACTGATCCCCGACTATACCAAACCATATACCCACTATCCCCATGCCTAGCACATAACCAAAAAAGTAAGATACCGATGTTCTTATTATGGTTACACTTATGGTAGAGGTTATTGCAGTATAAAGGGTATCTCCTGCTCCTCTTAGAGCACCCACATAGACCACGCTTGGTATTTGGAAGATAATTGCAGCTATCAGCACATGGCTTATGGTAATTCCAATATTGATTACTTCAGGATTGTCAAAGAACAAGGAATAAATGCTCCTACTTCCGGCAAAGTAAACTACAGCTAAAACAGCAGCTATCAGAATTGCAAACTTTCTACAGATAACTCCGTATTTTTTAGCCAGTTCAGGTTTTTCCTCGCCAAGACTCTTGCCAATTAATGCTACAACTGTAGACTGAATTCCGTCTCCAAAGGAATAAGAAAGGCTTAAAAGGTGCATACTTACCTGATGAGCAGCCATTTGAGAAGTACCCTGATTGGCTGCCATTATAGCTGTTGACATAAATCCTATCCTCATAAGCAACTGCTCTAAGAACACGCTATAGCCAACTGAGGTTATATTTTTAAGACAGGTAAGAGTTGGTTTTATCTTTTCCGCTATCATATAACCTATATTGATAAAGCAGTCTTTCTTCATAATTGATGCTATGCTCATCACACTGGCAACAACTGTACCGAGGACGGTAGCTACTGCGGCTCCCGCTATACCAAGCTTTGGAAAACCCAGATTACCTCCTATTAAAAGATAATTAAAAATTATATTTATTACATTGCTTACCACATTGGTGCGCATAGTTATTTTGGTATTACCTATGCCTCTTTGTGCAGCATTTATGCTCATCTGAAGCACATTAAAAATGATGCCACCCATTATTATCCTAAAATATGTTTCGCCATATTCCCTGGTATCAGAAGTTGCACCACATAAGTCCATTATAGTTCCTGTAAAAGTAACCGAAATTAGGCTTATAAATACAGTAGCCACAGTAACAAAAAACACTCCGGTAAAGACAATCCTATTGGCATCCTTTCTATTTTTCTGCCCATACCTTCTTGCTACAAGGGCAGCTATAGCTACATTTGCGGCAAAACAGATAGCAAGTCCCAAAAACTTAGGCTGGGCAGTAATGCCAACACCTGCTACTGCATTTTCACCAAGTACGCTTACCATGTATGAATCTATGAGGGCTGTGAGCGAAAAGAATACAGCCTCTAAGATAGCGGGCCAGGCCATGTTTAGTATAGTCCTTAATAACTTCCTATTCTCGTCTTCCATTATCCTTATTCCTTTAGAGTGTATTAACTATAGTCTAGACCTATTAGGTTAGAATTTCAAGGACTTATTGGGTGTAGATAATAAATGCAGCTAAGGTAACACTTATTGGTTTCTTACCGTACTTCTATATCCGGCACGAGATAAACGGTCGAATAAAAAGCGTTTATTTAATAACACTATTGCAATAGTAAATATCCAAAATATTATTAATATCAAAAAAGTAATTAAGAATAAAGCAATATATAAAAGCGAATCCGCATATTTATTAAACTCATACATCATATTCTGTAATCCTAAAGGAATGAGGTAGAAGTATACTGTTAGTAATAATCCTCTTAAAATCGTACCTATCCACTTATTTTTCTCAAAAACAAGCCCAAATCGCAGTAAAGCACTTCCTAGAGTTTTGCCGTTATATAAAGGTATTATGGTAAAATATATAGCTATAAACATAGAAAAAGGAAGCGTTGTATTTGAGATGCTATAAGGGATGTATACAATAAAGGTATCAATGATGAGCGAAAGGCAGATACGAATTCCGGAAACCCTAACCCCTGCCTCAAGCGACTTCTCATCTATATTATCCCTTGATGGAAGAAGTTTAACGGCAAACCAACCCAGGGCATAGCCAATACAGCCTCCTGTTGTGTTTTGTATAATGTCATCTATATCACAGAGACGGAATGGTCCCGGATATATAAAGTAGAGACCTGATAATTGAGTCAGCTCAAAGAATAAGCTAAGGAGAGCAGTTAAAAACACTGTCTTCTTAAAGTTGCACTTAAAATAGTATCTTAAATATACTCCAAATGGTATTAACATAAGGACATTAAAGGCTGGCACATAGAAAGTTGGATGTTTTAGTGCCATAAGCCAGGTAGCAGGCTTAGACAAAATAAGCGGGCTTTCATTTATAAAGTCTAAAACGAAAGAAAAAGGAAGCAAATTAAGCATATCCGTGTAGCTGTGGTGAACACTGTCTCTATCAGGCAGAGGTAAAATAACCAAGAGATATATGGTTAGTAAATACAATATAAACGAATATAAAATCAAGGTACGAAGCTTATTTACAGAACCATATTTACGATAGTTAATCACCATATAAGGCAGTGTTATAAATAACGCTAAAATTGGAAACAGTATCATTGCATATGTGATAGTGCTTAAATATCCCATTTATTCTCCTTTTTCATGAATGATGCATAGTAAAAGCAAGTGCAAATCCTGCTAATTAAGGCTTCCCTTTGACTGCACCTCTCTTGGCTTGTAGCCCTTCTTACCCAGTCCGTCAATGATTTCCTTCTTATGCTCCATACCATAGGACTCCATAGTGATAATGAGCTCCACAGCCGCATTTCTGTTAATGTTTACGAACTGGTTGTGCTCAAGCCTGATGACATTACCCTTAAGCTCAGCTATTACCTCAGATACCCTTGCAAGTTCGCCCGGACGGTCAGGTAGAAGTACAGACACCGTAAATATCCTGCCTCTTTGTCTAAGTCCGTGCTGAACCATTGAAGACACTGTAATTATATCAATATTACCACCACTAATGATGGATACGACCTTCTTTCCCGTTACGCCAAGCTTATTTATCGCAGCAACAGTGAGCAGGCCTGAATTCTCAACCACCATCTTGTGATTCTCTATCATATCAAGGAAGTTGAGTGTAAGTTCTTCATCCTCTATTGTAATTATTTCATCAACATTTTCTTTGATATAAGGAAATACATTGGTTCCGGGTGTTCTTACGGCTGTACCGTCTGCGATAGTCTCTACCTTCTTGATACTGGTTACCTTTCCTGCCTCAAGAGAAGCCTTCATACAGGCTGCTCCTGCAGGTTCTACACCTATTATCTTCACATTTGGATGAAGCATTTTCGCAAGGGTGGATACTCCTGCACAGAGACCGCCTCCGCCTATTGGAACAAGGATATAGTCCACAGTTGGAAGTTCCTTAAAGATTTCCATTGCTATAGTACCCTGTCCTGTAGCCACTACCTCATCATCAAAGGGATGTATAAATGTCATTCCATCTTCTCCCGCAAGTTTAAGAGCATAGGCACAGGCCTCGTCATAGATATCACCATATAGAATTACCTCTGCACCGTATGACTTGGTGCGGTTTACCTTAATAAGAGGTGTCGTTGTAGGCATAACAACTATCGCTTTTACACCAAATAGTTTGGCAGCATAAGCCACACCTTGAGCGTGATTACCTGCAGAAGCTGTAATCAGCCCCTTATTCCTGTCTTCTTCAGAAAGAGTACTTATCTTATAGTATGCTCCCCTAACCTTGTAAGCACCTGTATACTGCATATTTTCAGGCTTAAGATACACCTTATTACCACTCTGAGCAGAAAAATACTCACTATACACAAGCTTTGTTGGGTTAACAACTTTCTTCACTGCTTCAGCAGCTTCCTCAAATTTCTCCAGTGTCATCATAATAATTACCTCTTTCATTCTTGTTTTAGATAAGAAAAGAGGCAAATTACTGCCCCTTTCCTAAACCTACTTGCATAAATTGCAAGATTGGTTTATAATCAACTTAGATGACTGAAGGATATTGGCTAATCCAACAGTTACCAAGCGGAAACTTATAATTGTCAAAGACAAATCACAGGCTATCCCCCAGTTGCATAGAGGATAGCCTGTCTGCTATTTATTTCTCTTTCTCCACTACCCTAAGCTGACTTAAACATTGTATCACTTTAATTCAGCTTTTACCAGTATAATTTACCTGTGTCTATGCAGTTTCTCATTATACTACCTATAATTTATGGTTATATTATTCAACATTAAACAAAGCTTCCACAAACTCTTCTGCATCAAACTTCTGCAAGTCATCTATCTTCTCACCTATTCCAATATACTTAACAGGTATGCTAAGCTCAGACTCTATGGCTATTGCTATACCGCCTTTTGCAGTACCGTCAAGCTTGGTTAGCACTATACCGTTTACAGGAGCGGCTTCTGAGAACTGCCTTGCTTGTTCTTTAGCATTCTGACCGGTTGTACCATCTACAACTACAAGAGTCTCAACTGCCGCTTCAGGATATTCCTTGCTCACAATTCTATATATCTTATTAAGCTCGTCCATAAGGTTCTTTTTATTGTGAAGACGGCCTGCGGTATCACAGATAAGCACATCTACATTACGTGCCTTTGCAGCATTTACTGCATCAAATACAACAGCGGCAGGATCGCTGCCCTCACTCTGTGCAATGAGCTCTACCTCTGAACGCCTCGCCCATTCAGTAAGCTGCTCTATGGCTCCTGCCCTAAAAGTATCGGCAGCGGCAACCAGAACCTTCTTTCCGGAGTTCTTAAGCTGACTTGCAAGCTTTCCTACAGATGTAGTCTTACCAACTCCGTTTACACCTATCATAAGGACAACAGACTTTTTATTTTCAAAATCATAAGCATCAGGCTTTACCTGCATCTGCTCCTTAAGACTGTCCATAAGTAACTTCTTACAGTCAGCAGGATCCTTTATCTTTAGCTCCTTCACCTTGTCCTTTAAGTTCTCAATCACAGAGGTAGTTGTAGTTATTCCAAGGTCCGCCATTATAAGAGTTTCTTCAAGCTCTTCATAAAAATCATCATCTATTATGTCGTGCCCCGTAAAGATGTTGGAGACACTATTCATGATGTTGTTTCTGGTTTTTGTAAGTCCTTCTGCAAGTTTACTGAAAAATCCCATTATCTCATCCCTTTCTACTTTATATCTGCGTCTATAAGGTTAACCGAAACCATGGTAGATACGCCCTTTTCCTGCATGGTTATTCCGTAGAGTACGTCTGCGGCATTCATAGTACCTCTTCTATGTGTAATAACTATGAACTGGGTGTTCTTTGTTAGCTTATGTAGATAATCCGCAAATCTGGTTACATTGGAGTCATCAAGAGCAGCTTCTATCTCATCAAGGAGACAGAATGGTGATGGCTTAAGGTTCTGAATGGCAAAAAGAAGTGCAATAGCCGTAAGAGCCTTTTCACCGCCTGAAAGCTGCATCATATTCTGAAGCTTCTTTCCCGGTGGCTGAGCTATTATCTTAATTCCTGCTTCAAGAATATCCTCTCCTTCTGTAAGCTCAAGCCTACCCTTACCACCTCCGAACAGCTCTTCAAAGGCAAGGTTAAACTGCTCATTTATATCCTTAAAGCGTTCATCAAACTGCTCTCTCATCCTTCTATCAAGCTCTTCAATAACCACTCTTAAGGCATCCTCAGCCTTTATTATGTCCTCTGCCTGAGTTTTAAGAAGCTCATATCTTGAGCCTACTTCCCTGTACTCCTCAATAGCCCCTATATTGACATTTCCAAGCTCTTTTATGAGATTCTTTTGATTGTTAATCATCTTCTTAAGGGTGAAGCTTGAATATTCTTCATCAGTATCAACCTTATTCTTTACAGCCTCAGAATAAGTTACTCCGTACTCCTCAAGCATATAGTTAACCATTGATTCAAGGTTAGCATCAGCCTTTTCTATAATTCCTCCTAGCCTGTACACTTCTTTATCAAGGCTCGCCCTAAGCTCGGCTATCTCTTCACGCTTGTTAAAGAAGGACTTGTGGCTTCCTGATATCGCATCTTTCTCTGTAATAAGAGCTTTTTTCTTTCTCTCAGCCGCTTCAATTTCTACAGCGAGGTTTTCAATTTCACCTATAAGCTTCTCGATTTCAGTCTGCTTTTCTTTAAGGCTAACTTCAATTTCTTCGTTCTGCTTCTTAAGTTCCTCAATCTCTTCATTAGCAGATTGCTTATCTCTGTTTATTCTTACAAGATTTTCATTTATGAAGTTCTTCTCAGTAAGTACAGTACTTTCAGCTATCTTAGACTGATTGATTTTTGCACTAATCTCAGCTACTAACCTGTCTGTCTCTTCAATTTTCTTAAAAATATCATCAAGTTCTACAGACTGCGCTTCATTTTTATCGTCAGAAGCAATTATGGCACTAAGTCTTTCTATTTCTTTTTCCGTAAAGTCACGCTCTTTATCAAGATTAATACCATCAAGCTTAATCTCGTTAAGCACTTGTTCAGTCTCAGCTATTCTATGCTCAAGCTGCTTTCTTGCATTTATTTCTGTATTAAGACTAACCTTAAGTTCAGACATGTTTTTCCTTGTAAATGGCAAGACTCTGCTTAGTATCAGATAGCGAAGATCTAATACCTTCAAGCTCCTTTTTAAGCTCTTCATACTCATTTTCAAGAAAAAAACAAGTCCTTCCTTCTTATCCTCAATTTCTCTTGCTCTTCCAAGCAGATTACTAGAGTTTTTAAATGCACCACCTGAGATAGAGCCTCCGGGACTTAGCTGCTCTCCATCTAGGGGTAACTATTCTTAAGGAATACCTGTATTTTTCTGGCTATTCTTGTAGCTGAGTCCATATTGTCGGCTACAAGGGTACGTCCTAGGATGTGGCTTACAAGACCTGCATACTTAGGCTCAAACTCAACAAGGGAGGCAGCTACCCCTATTATCCCCTCTTCATTAAGTGCACCGCCGAAGTTGCCCGGATTATGAAGTGTCATAGCATCAAGAGGAGAAAGGTCGCCCTTCAAGCTTATTTTCTTTAAGCCAGGTAATGGTTCGCTTTGCAGTAGCCTCTTTGTCAGTGACTACATTTTTGGATGGCACCACCAATTGCAGTTTCTACAGCTGTCTCATACTTTTGGCTTAACCTTTATAATGTCAGCAACAACACCTATGATTCCTGTTTCTTCCCTCTTATGCTCCATTATACGCTTTACGGCATTGCCGTATCCATCGTACTTTTTCAGCCATATTCATAAGGGAATTAAGTGTAGCCTTTGCACCAAGGATAACCCTTTGCTTATCTGATACTTCCTTTTCTTTCTTTGCTCTGTCTCCTGTAAGCTTTTCGATAAGCTCCTTGGCATCAGATTCTACAGCCTCAAGTTTTAAGAGATTTGCAGTAAGTTCATTAATCTTTTCAGATGCAGAGTCATACTGAGACTTAAGACCATCGCTTGTTTCTTTATTTCTAAGTATCTTCTGATTAAGCTCCAGCTTTTTTATCTTATTCTGTTCAAGATTTGCCTTATATAGCTCAATCTGACCTGCAGCCTCAGCCTTTTCTTTGTCTTTTCCCGCCTTTTCGTTAAGCTTATATTCTCTTTCCTTTTCAAGGTTAGCTTTTAAGCCAAGTTTAGCCTCCAGTTCCTCTTTTAAGTTCGGACTCTTCTTTTGCAAAGTTATCTTCTTTCGTAATAATTTCATTAAGTTTAAGGTTAACTTCGGTCTCTTCTTTTGTGCTGTTATCAAGCTTTTAACTGAGCCTGTTTGAGCCTTTCTACATTGTTCTCAGAGTTTTTGTTTATGGAGTTTATCTGCTCTTTTATAAGCTTAAGTTCACCATCAGCCTTTTCTCTTGCAACCTGATTCTCAGCTATGAGATTTGAAGTTTCATCAATCATCCCTGACTTTTCATTTAACAAGGCTTCAAGCTTCTCATACTCTTCCTTTATGCCCTCATACTTTGTATTTGCCTCATTAAGATTGTTTTCAGCCAAAGCCTTATCAGATTCTGCCTTTGATTTTGCATCAGCCAAATGGTCATATTCGTTGGTAAAATTGATAATCTCATATTTCTTTAGATCATCTCTGTAACTAAGATATAACTTTGCAGCCTCAGCCTGCCTCGCAAGAGGACCTATACGCCCTTCAAGCTCAGACATTATATCATTTACTCTGGCAAGATTAGCGCTTTCCTCTTCCAGATTCTTAATGGATTCAGCTTTTCTTTTCTTAAATTTGGTTATTCCAGCTGCTTCATCAAAAAGCTCCCTCCTGTCCTCAGGTCGCCCGCTTATAATCTTCTCAATCTGTCCCTGCCCTATTATGGAATAACCCTCTTTACCAATACCTGTATCAAGGAAAAGCTCACTTACATCTTTAAGCCTGCAATTATGCCCATTGATAAGATATTCACTCTCCCCTGAACGGTATACCCTTCTTGCAACAGTCACCTCTTCGTATTCTATTGGAAGTACCTTATCTGAATTGTCTATGGTGATTGCAACATAGGCAAAGCTCTGTGCTTTTCTTATTTCCGTACCTGAGAAGATAACATCTTCCATCTTTGCACCACGAAGCTGCTTTGCACTCTGCTCACCAAGTACCCATCTTACTGCATCAGCTACATTACTTTTACCACTTCCGTTTGGACCGACAATGCCGGTTATTCCGCCTTCAAAGGAAAAGACTATTTTATTTGCAAAGGATTTGAACCCCTGTATTTCAACACTTTTTAGGTACATCGCTATCTTCTCCTCTTTCAGCCTTTAGTTTTAAAATTCCATAATAGGCCGCAACCTGCTCTGCAGCCTTCTTTGTATGTCCCTCTCCCACACCATACTCACATTCACCGATGTATACAGCTTCCTTAAACTTTTTGTCGTGATCAGGACCGTATTCATCAAGCAGCTTATATTGGATAACACCAAGGTTTTCACTCTGTACCATTTCCTGAAAGATAGTTTTACTATCAAAAAAGAGTTTCTTATGCTCAATATCATTTAATACATGTTTTCCAATAAACTCTTTTGCATTAGTAAGACCACCGTCAAGGTAAATCGCACCAATAAGCGCTTCAAGTGCATCTGAAAGAATAGAATCCCTATTTCTTCCACCGGTTATGGCCTCTCCATGACCTAAAAGCAAATAATCAGACAGACCTATTTCCCTTGCACTATATGCTAGGGCAGGTTCACATACAAGTCTTGCACGAAGCTTTGTCAGTTCTCCCTCCTGCATCTCCTTATGTCTGTTAAAAAGGAATTCACTTGTAGCTAACTCCAAAACTGCATCTCCCAAATTCCATTCTTTCATTGCAGTCAGACTTGGGAAGGTGTTTTTCATTTACAAATGAACTGTGAGAAAACGCTTTTGTAAGCAGCTTTCTGTCCTTAAACTCATATCCTATTGTCTGTTCAATTTTATCAGCTTTTTCAGGTTTAATAAATAAACTCAACTTATTTTCCACCTTTCAAAATGAAATACCCCGCAAACATATGGCGGGGCACTCAAATTTGGTATTATTTACCTTTCGCTAGCTTCTTCAAGCTTTTCTACAGCATCGCCAACCGTTACAATAGAAGCAATAGCATCATCCGGAATTTCAATTCCAAACTGCTCCTCTATTTCCATAACGATGGAAGTAAGATCGAGTGAATCTGCACCCAAATCATCTACAAATTTTGTGTCTGCAGTTATACTGTTTTCATCTACGTGAAGTACTCCCGCAACAATTTCTTTAATTCTATCCAGTTCCATATTTCCTCCTTTATAACATCTTATTCTGATAAGTACTGCTTTATTTTATCGTTAATTCCTTGATTTTTAAAGCTAATACACTGAATAAGAGCATTTTTAATTTCGTTATGTGTTGCATTTCCGTGAGTCTTAACTACAAGTCCATTAAGACCAAGCATAGGGGCTCCGCCATGTTTAGTAGCATCAAACATAGACAATGAGTTTTTAAGTGCCTTTTTTGATAGCATGGCTCCTATCTTACTCATCGTAGTACTTAAAAGTCCCTTCTTGATTTCTTCAAGAAGAACTGCAGCAACTCCTTCAAAAAGCTTTAATATAGCATTACCTACAAAGGCATCACATACTATTACATCCGCATCTCCATAAGGAATCTGCCTTGATTCAATACTACCTACAAAGTTAATATCTGAACGGGATTTGAGCAGAGGAAAGGTTTCCTTTACAAGCGCATTTCCTTTCTCTTCTTCTACACCGACATTCACTATGGCAACCTTAGGATTCTTAATACCGATTACATTTTCCATGTAGATTGAACCCATGACCGCATATTGTATAAGATGAGCAGATCTTGAGTCTACATTTGCACCACAATCCACAAGTAGGGAAACGCCCTTCTGTGTAGGTATGAGAGATGCAAGTGGAGAACGTTCTACTCCTTTAAGTCTTCCTACCACGAGCTGTCCTCCAACAAGCACAGCCCCTGTAGAGCCGGCAGAGACAAAGGCATCTGCCTTTTCTTCCTTCACCAGTCTCATCGCAACAGAAATTGAAGAGTCTTTCTTCTTTCTGATGGCCATAACCGGTGCCTCATCATTTGTAATAACCTCAGACGCCTCTATTATTTCAAGTGCATTCATGTTTATTTCGAGGCCTTCTCCTCTTAACCTGTTAAGCGTATCTTGAACGACCGCACTCTGACCTACAAGATAAACCTTAAGATCCTTATTCTCATTAACAGCAAGAACAGCTCCTTTAACTATCTCATAAGGCGCATTATCACCGCCCATAACATCCAATGCAACTTTAATCATATTTATTTTACCACCTGTCTATTATTTACTGTTTGATATAGAAAAACGAATACTGTGGTTTAAATCCTATAGCAGCAGACTGGATAATCTGCTCTGTACTTCCTACGAAAAGCACACCTTCAGGCTTTAAGACTGAATGGAACTTCTTAAATACCTCATTTTTAGCTTCATCCGTAAAATATATTACTACATTTCTGCAAACTATCATAGAACAACCTGTTGGATAAGGATCTTTAAGGAGATTATGCTTCTTAAATTCAACTCTTGACTTGATATCATCGTTAATCTTGTAAGAAGTAGCTGTAAGCTTGGTGAAATGCTTCTCCAGAAGCTCCTTCGGTAAGCCCTTAACGCTGTTATAGCTGTATACTCCCATCTTTGCCTTCTCAAGCACCTGATTGTCTATGTCCGTAGCAATTATCTTAATCTGGTTAAGTGGAACAAATTTTAATAGTAACATAACCAGAGAATATGGTTCATCTCCTGTCGAGCAGGCTGCACTCCATATTTTAATATTCTTTCCATCCTTCTTCATAAGATATGGAATAATGTCCTTCTCAAGAATAGCCCACTGCTCCGGATTGCGCCAGAATTCAGATACATTTATGGTGAGATAGTTTATAAATGCATCATATAGTGCTTTATCAGTCTTCAATCCTTTTACATAATCATCATAAGTCTTAAATCCATTTTTTGCAATAAGAGAATCTATCCTTCTCTTCATCTGTTTTTCTTTATAAGCATCCAAATCAATTGAAGACAAGGTATATATCTGCTTTTTAAAAACTCTCGTAATCGCTCATACTTACCTCCATGTTAGTATATTATTCGAGTTATAAGTGCCAAAAGTGTATATCACAAGAAAGAATCCTGCTTCGCAGGATTCACCGCCTGCGGCGTGTCGCACCCGCGACATCTACTTATCCGCCGCAGTGCGATCCTCGGAGATTTTTAATGTGACAGGTAATTTTGTAGAAATTTCCTGTCACATTAAAAATGCCCAGCTCATACAGATCTAACTGCATAAGCTGAGCAAAACCGGCAAATTATTCTGCCTGATTATCTACAGAATCATCAGAAGCGTTCTCTTCATTTTCTTCAGTTCCGGCTAAAAGAGCCTTGATAGAAAGTGAAATCTTCTTTGTCTCAGCGTTAAAATCAACAACCTTTGCTGTTACTTCTTCGCCTGTCTTAAGTACATCACTTGGCTTCTCAACATGATTAGCTGCAATCTGTGATACGTGAAGAAGAGCATCTACGCCAGGCTCAAGCTCAATAAATGCACCAAAGTCAGTCATACGAGCTACCTTACCGGTAACAATAGTGCCTACGGCAAACTTCTCTTCTGCACCAGCCCAAGGATTCTGATCCTCAAACTTAAGGCTTAAAGCAATCTTCTCGCCCTGAATATCCTTAACGAAGGTCTTAACCATATCGCCAACCTTGAATACCTTCTTTGGATTCTCGATATGTCCCCAACTCATCTCTGAGATATGGAGAAGTCCGTCTGCTCCGCCAAGATCTATAAATGCACCAAAATCTGTTACATTCTTAACTGTTCCGTCAACAACCTGTCCAACTGCAAGCTTCTCAAAAAGAGCCTTCTTAAGCTCGTTCTTCTTAGCTGTAAGAATCTGCTTTCTATCACCGATAACTCTTCTCTTCTTAGGATTGAATTCGCTGATAACAAACTCAATTTCCTCGCCTGCGTACTTATCAAGATTCTTCTCGTAAGTATCTGATACAAGGCTTGCAGGTATGAATACCCTAGCCTCATCAACAACAACACTTAAACCTCCGTTAAGCACCTGGCTAACCTTAGCTGTAAGCACTTCTTTGTTGTTGAAAGCATCTTCAAGACGCTTATTTCCCTTCTCTGCGGCAAGGCGCTTATATGTAAGAAGCACCTGTCCGTCTCCGTCATTAAGCTTAAGTACCTTAACTTCCATCTTATCGCCAACCTTAGCAACAGTTGTAAGGTCAGTAGGAGTGTTGGAATATTCACTCTTTGTAAGAATTCCATCTGCTTTATATCCAATGTTAAGGATAATCTCATCTTCCTTAACAGCTATTACAGTTCCTTCTACCACCTCTCCGTTGTGTCTGGTAGTCTTTAAAGACTCCTCAAGCATTTCTTCAAAACTCATTTCAGCCATTCTGGTCCGAACCTCCTCAATAATATTATTTGGGGTTGAAGCCCCTGCTGTAATACCTACGCAACGAAAAAGTCTTAGTTTCCCTATGTCCAAGTCCTCAGGTGTCTGTATGTAGTAAGTATCAACACATTTTTTTATACATATATCGTATAATTTTTGGGTGTTGGAGCTATGTTTGCCACCAACCACTATCATAGCATCTGCTTCACCTGCAAGTTTCTCCGTTTCGGTCTGCCTTTTTGATGTAGCATCGCAGATAGTATTCAAAACAATACTATAATATCTCTTTTTTTCTCTAAAAATTTCAACTATATCTTGAAATTTATTTAAATTAAATGTGGTTTGAGCTAAAATAACATGTTTCTTCGAAGGATTTCCGTTATAGGCCTCGGCCTCTTCCACGGTTTCAAAGATAACCGGCTCGGTTAAACACCAGCCTTTTATACCTATAACCTCCGGATGATTTTTTGAGCCTACAATGACAATCTGATTGTCAGAATCCTCTGAGTATTCCCTCGCGAGCTTGTGTATCTTTTTTTACGAAGGGACAGGTAGCGTCCTGAAGTTTGACTCCCAGTTCGCTTAACTTGTCGTAATCAGATTTAGGTATGCCATGTGACCTTATGACCAAAGTTCCCTTTTCAAGGCTCTTTAACTCATCCAAATCATCTACAACCCTTACTCCCTTTTCTTCAAGCTCTTTTACCACACTCTCATTATGGATAATATCTCCATAGGTGTATACAGGCTTTCCTTCAGATGAAAGTTTGTTAACGAGCTCAATAGCCCGCTTTACACCAAAACAAAAACCTGCATTTTTAGCAACCTTAATTTCCAAAGATAGTTTCCCTTTCTAAGAGACATCAAATAAAATCAGGATTTTTATCACAGGCTATTTTTATTATAGTATCAACCACTTCATCAATACTAAGTGAAGATGTATCAACCAACACAGCATCACTTGCCTGAATAAGCGGTGATACCTTTCTATTCATATCCTGTTCATCCCTACTCTTTATATCGGACATAATGTCTTCTAAATTAACCTTTTCGCCCTTTTCTATAAGTTCCTTACATCTTCTCTCTGCTCTAACCCTTACATCAGCTGTTAAAAATATCTTTACAGAGGCATCCGGAAGAACTTTTGAGCCTATATCTCTTCCATCCATAACCACAGGCCTTTTGGCAGCAAGTTCTCTTTGAAGTAATAAAAGCCTCTCCCTTACTTCGGGAACCTGAGCAAATTCCGATGCATCCTTGCTTATTTCAGGGCTTCTTATTAGCTTACTCACATTCTCATCATTTAGTATAATCTGCTGTTCGCCATTCTCATAAACTATGTCAAGGCGGATATTATTTATCTCACCCTTAATCTTCCCCGTTTCACTACCTTCAATTCCTTTTTCAGTCATGTAAAGGGCAATCCCTCTAAACATAGCACCTGTATCTACATAGATGAGGCCTAATTTTTCAGCCACTTTTTTAGCTATGGTACTTTTACCGGCCCCCGCCGGTCCGTCAATTGCGATTTCCTTGTTCATTATATCCTCTTAGCTTGATTAAAGGACAAACGAAATAAGGCTCCGTTTGTCCCTCATTATTTTACTTTGAAGCGATAGCTTCAATCTCCACTAAAGCACCGGCAGGAAGTGCTTTTACCGCAAAACAGGATCTTGCAGGCTTGCTAATAAAGTATTTCTCATATACCTTATTGAAAGCTGCAAAATCTTCCATGTTGGCAAGCAGACAGGTTGTCTTTACTACATCATTCATAGAAGACCTGCTGCTTCAAGTACAGCCTCAACATTCTTGCAAGACTGTTCTGCCTGAGCCTCAATTCCCTCTGCCTCAATCTTGCCTACAGCAGGATTGATTGGAATCTGACCACTTGTAAATACAAGTCCCTGTACTTCTACGCCCTGGCTATATGGTCCGATTGCTGCCGGCGCCTTGTCTGTGTTTAGCTTGTTCATTGTAATACCCCCTTAATTAAATAATATCACTACCTGCAACTACACCTGTAGACCACGCTATCTGCAGATTAAAACCTCCCGTAAGAGCATCTACATCCAAGACCTCACCAACAAAATAAAGTCCTTTAACTATCTTAGACTCCATTGTTTTAGGATTGATTTCTTTAACAGATACTCCACCTTTTGTTATAACCGCTTCTTCATAGCCCCTAAGCCCTGTTACCCGCAGTGTAAAATGCTTAAGCAATCCTATTATAACACTTCTTTCCGATTTAGTTAAGTCCCCTGCCTTTTTTTCTACATTTATTTTCGTTCTAAGGAGAAACACAGGAATGAGACTCTTAGGTAAGAGTTTATCTAGGGCATTTTTGAGTGCTTTAGCCTTAAACTCAGTAAAATCTCTAAGAAGCCTTGCATCTAATTCGTCCTCAGTTAGAGCAGGCTTAAAATCGATACTTAACTCACCACCATCATTATAAAATATATCTCCCGCAATACTGCTTGCAGAGAGAATAAGAGGTCCGCTTATACCGTTTCTGGTAAAGAGCATCTCGCCAAGTTCATTGAATAAGGTCTTTTACCGTTCTTAACAGTTACTCGAACATTCTTTAACGAAAGGCCTTCCAGTTCTTTAACAAAGCTCTCTTTAACTTCAAGGGCAACAAGGCTTGGTCTTAAATCTTTGATTGTATGTCCTGCCTGCTTTGCAATCTCATATCCATCCCCGGTTGAACCGGTTGACTTATAAGAGAGACCTCCGGTAGCAACTATAACCCTGTCCCCATCAACTACCTTTCCATCCCTTAATATAACTCCATTAATGCTTTTTCCATCTTCACTTATAACAAGCTGTTCTACAGGTGTATTATACCTAATTTTAACTCCTGCTTCTTCCATGGCCTTATCAAGTGCTTTAATAACATCCGAGGAATGGTCGCTTACAGGAAAGGCTCTATTCCCCCTCTCAACCTTTACGGGACAATTCATACTTTCAAAGAAACTAATAGTGTCGTTGCTTGAAAATGCTGAATATGCACTGTACATAAACTTTGGATTGCGTATGGTATTCTTTACAAGCTCTTCGTTTTCTACAGCATTAGTAAGGTTACATCTGCCCTTACCTGTAATATAAATTTTCTTTCCAGTCTTTGCATTTTTTTCAAATACAATGACCTCATTTCCTGCTCTTGCTGCAAATATGGCAGCCATACTACCAGCAGCTCCTGCACCAATAACCAATACTTTACTCATTTACCATAAATGGCTCTGTTCCAGACAGCTTAAGCTGCTTAGACTTGTAAGCCTCTCCATTCAATTTAAAATAAACTCTCTTAAAATCCTTAAAATTCTCAAATACACTGTACGAAATACAATCAAGCACAACTACATCTTTACCTGAGACTTCTTTCCGAAAGGATAGTTTTTATCCTTTACAATAAAATCTATAGTGATAGAATCTTCATCAGTTAAAGTATTGGCAATAACATCGCTGTCAATCATATCATCCAGTTCAAACAAAACTGCATCAATTATATCCTGAGGTATAAGTTCATCCTTTATAGTAATCATACTGTTTTTAGCCAGTACCTTATCACTTTCGGCGTCTACTGAATAAATGGTAACCTTTTGCTGGGTTATACTTATATGCTTTGAACTTCCACCTTTTTCAGGAACCTTGATTACTGTATTTACAACACTTGAGGTCTCGCTCTCCGTATTTTCTACGGTCGATTCAACTTTAGAAGCTTCTTTTTTATCATTATCTGCTTTGTTTCCACACGAAGTTAAAACTAAAGAAACGGCTATTCCACATATTATAATACCTTTTAATTTTTTAAACATCAAACCCTCCTTTCCTATTTTCACATGTTATAGAATAAGGAGGGTTGTTGTCAATTATGTGGCAGATATGATAATTTTTAATGCTTCTTCAACTGTTTTATTTCTTATCTCAGATCTGTCACCCTGAAAATGAAATTCATAGGCTCTACAAGACAGAGCTTTCGTATTTTTATCCTTAATGCAAAGACCAATAAACACAGTACCTACAGGCTTTGAAGGGCTTCCACCAAGAGGCCCCGCTATCCCGGATACTGCTATGGCTATATCAGCAGATGCAGAAGTTAAAGCCCCTTCAGCCATCTCCTTAACTACAGTTTCACTGACCACACCATATTTACTTATGCTTTCTTCCTTCACTCCTAAAAGCCTTACTTTTGCTTCATTAGCGTAGGTAATATAGCCTTCGTTAAAGCAGCCTGATGCACCGGATACATTTACAATAGTGGCACCTATTAGTCCTCCTGTGCAGGACTCTGCCGTTGTAATTGTTAATTTTTTCTCTAATAGTCTTTGAACTACCTCTTCTTCAAGTTTCATTACTTCGTTTCCTTTAATACATCCTTGTTCTTAATAAAATAGTCAACAAGAGAAACAACTGTTAATATGAGTGAACCCCAGATAAAAATTTGCTCAGCAAACTGCCAGATTGGATGATAAAAGTGAAAAATCAACATTATACTCATAACCATCTGAAACACAGTTTTAAGCTTGCCAAGATAGCCTGCGGCAATCACAATTCCCTTATCAGCAGCTACAAGCCTAAAACCGCTTATGATAAACTCTCTGCTCATAATAACAATAGCAATCCAAGCAGGTAAGAGGCCATTCGCAACAAAACAAAGCAGGGCGGACTGAACAAGAAGCTTATCTGCAAGCGGGTCCATAAACTTACCAAAGTTGGTGACCAGATTGTAATGCCTTGCTATCTTACCATCTACCAAATCAGAAAGTGCCGCAATAATAAATATAACACCTGCAATTATTTCGTGATAAGGTATTTCTTTAATGAGCATACAAGCCACAAAAAACGGTATCATAAGTATTCTGAAAACCGTAATCTTATTAGGCAGATTCATTTTATCTCCTCCTAAATCAATACTCCAAATAAATCATACTCGTCTGAGGCTATTATCTCTACCTCCACAAGTTCTCCTGACATAATTTCATAATCAGATTCAAAAAATACCTGTCCGTCAACATCAGGGGCATCCATATAGGTTCTTCCTATATAAACTTTCCTTCCGTCTTCATTCACTTCCCTTATTGATGCAAAAGCCTCGCCATTTACAGAATCACTCGGAACCGTGCCTTCGACAAGGACTTCATAGACCTTTCCTATTCTACCCTCTGCTTTTTCAGCCGATATCTCCTGCTGAAGCTCCATAATCTCATTTCTTCTGGCAATTTTTACTTCCTCGTCTACCTGTCCTTCCATTTCTGCGGCAGGAGTACCCTCCTCGGCAGAATAAGTAAATACTCCAAGACGGTCAAATTCCATCTCATCTACAAAGTTATAAAGCTCCTTAAAGTCTTCATCGGTTTCGCCCGGAAAGCCTGTTATAAGAGTAGTTCTAAGTGTGATGTCTGGTATCTCTTTACGAAGCTTAGCAATTCTCTCCCTCAGCTCAGCCTGATTAGTCTTTCTCGCCATTTTACGAAGAATTGCATCAGAACTATGCTGAATAGGCAAATCTATGTAATGACAGACCTTTTTTTCATTTTTGATTGCTTCGATGATTTCATCTGTTATTTCTTCCGGATAACAGTATAACAGTCTTATCCATTCAATTCCACTAATTTTTGATAATTCATGAACTAATTCCGGAAGTGCTTTCTTGCCGTAAATATCAACTCCGTACAATGTAGTTTCCTGAGCCACCAAAAGAAGTTCTTTCGTCCCCTGTTTAGCCAGCCCTTCTGCTTCTTTGACTATCGTCTCCATTGGGATACTTCTAAAATTCCCTCGAATATATGGAATAATGCAATAAGTGCAGCGTTTGTTACAGCCTTCTGCTATCTTAATATAAGATGAAATTTCTCCGGCAGGCACAAGTCTGTGTTCCTCACCACCCGCCAGTCTTTCAAGATCATCTATATATAATGATTTTTCAGGTTTACCATTTTTAGCCTTTATCTCAGCTATCGCAGATACTATATTGTCATAAGCCGTAGTTCCTATTACTGCATCAGCCTCAGGAAGTTCTTCTGTAATCATAGACTGATATCTCTGAGCAAGACAGCCTGTTACAATGAGTCCTTTAAGCTTTCCCTCTTTTTTTAGTTCTCCTATTTCGATTATTGTATTTATACTCTCTTCTTTGGCATCTCCTATGAAGCAACAGCTATTGACTATAGCATAATCAGCGTCATTTAGTTCATCCGTTATGGCATAGCCTACTTTACTTAAAAGACCAAGCATAATTTCTGAGTCTACCAGATTCTTGTCGCAGCCAAGTGATACTAAATATATCTTTTCTGTCATTTACTCTCCATTCTATCAATTATTTTCAGTATCTTTAATATTATCAACCACTATAGTAAGGGCAAGCAGGGCCTCCTCATATTCGGGATCAAATACAGTTATTACGAATGTATCTCCCCAGGCAAAAAACTTCCTGCTTATATTTCCAATTTCAGTATTCTCCGAAAAAACTCTAAAATCCATATCCCATAAGCTTCCATCAAGCTTTAGTACCTTATTATCAAAAAACATATCTATGGACTTTCTAAAAAATGTAAAATTCTGCTTAATAAGTGCAGATTTCCCGCTACTGAAATCAACATCATACTTTGCGAGGATCGTAAGTACCTGTCTGTTGATTACAAAGGCCTCACTTCCATCCATCCTGCTTACATGAACTGTATTGCCAATCAGCCTGAAATCCTGATCAACACGATAGATGGGACTCTGATTTGAGTCTAAAACTTCATAATGGTCAGTTATTTTAAAAACCTTCTGCTTTATATATAATTCATACATAAGAAAAACTCCTAATTATAATTTGCCTTATACAACCAGTGGAACTATCCCTGTAATACATTAGTATAAATCATTTTCATTAGATAATCAAATAATTCTATCAGGTATTGATATAAAAAATCTTTATTATTTGTAAATATTTTCTTTTTGACACCTGCATATTTTTTTATTATAAGATGATAGATATGCTTAAATATCTTAAGTAATCAAAAGAAATGGGATGTTAAGTTCACAAGCACATTTTTGATGCTGTGGTTACACTGCAATGTATTAAGGAGGCTGTTGATGAAGAAAAAATGGTGGCATGAAAAGGTAGCTTATCAGATATATCCAAAGAGTTTTTTGGATACAAAGGGTAATGGCATAGGTGATTTAAGAGGAGTGATAAACAAGCTTGATTATTTGAAAGACTTAGGTGTGGACATAATTTGGCTTTCACCCTGTTATCCTTCTCCTCTTGCTGATCAGGGCTATGATATAGCAGATTATTATGATATCGATCCAAGGTTTGGTACTATGGCTGATATGGATGAATTACTTGTAGAGGCAAAGAAGAGAAATATGTACATCTTGATGGACTTGGTTATCAATCACTGTTCAGACGAGCACGAATGGTTTAAGAAAGCTATGGCAGATCTAGATAGTGAATATGCCAAATATTTTTTCATAGAAGACGGAGTAAACGGTAACCCTCCAAATAACTGGAGATCCTACTTTGGAGGAAGTGCTTGGGAAAGAATCGACGGAACAGATAAATACTACCTTCATCTCTTTCACAAGAAACAGCCTGACTTAAACTGGGAAAATCCTAAGCTTCGTGATGAAATCTATAAAATGATAAACTGGTGGCTTGAAAAAGGACTTGCAGGTTTTAGAGTTGATGCCATAATGAATATAAGTAAGGCCCTCCCATTTACATCTTATAACTACCCTCCTGACAGGGAAGACGGTACGGTTATTTGTGCGAAAATGCTGGATGATGCAAAGAACGTAGATAACTATCTTCATGAGCTGAGGCTACATACCTTTGACAAGCACGATGCATTTACCGTTGGTGAGGTATTTACAGACAGGACAGAGGATATCCCTATATTCATAGGTGATGATGGTCATTTTTCAACCATGTTTGACTTTAATGAGGTAGGATTTGGAAAAAGTGATAAGGGCTGGTATGATGCAAAGCCAATTACACCTGATGACTATAGAAATTGCTGTTTTGAAACTCAGGCTAGAGTTAAAGATTTAGGTTATATTTCTACAATAATAGAAAACCATGATCTTCCAAGAGGAGCCAGCTATTTTCTACAGACTTGTGATATAAATGATGATTCTAAAAAGCTGCTCGGAACTATGCAGCTTATGATGAAGGGCCTTCCTTTCATCTATCAGGGACAGGAAATAGGTATGGAAAACTGCGATTTTACCGGTATGGAGGAAATAGATGACATATCTTCTATAGGTGAATATCAGACTGCACTTGATGCAGGTCTGTCTAAAGAGGATGCATTTAATGCTGTTAAGAAGTTCAGTAGAGATAATGCCAGAACTCCTATGCAATGGGATGATAGTAAAAATGCAGGATTTACAAGCGGAACTCCTTGGCTTAAGGTAAATCCCAAATACACAAAAATCAATGTAAAATCCCAAATTGATGATGAAAACTCTATCTTAAGCTATTATAAAAGACTAACTGCTCTTAGAAAAAACGAAGCCTACAAAGAAACAATAGTATATGGAGATGTAGTTCCTTACCTGGAAGATGAACATAATCTCATGGCGTTTTACAGAAAGGGAGAAAATCAAACCCTGCTTGTACTTGGAAACTTTGATAAATCAGAGAAAACTGTAAAGCTTGAAAAGAAGCGCAAGACTACTCTCTTGTCAAATATGGGAAGCATTCAGTTTGTAAACGATGGAGAAATAAAGCTTAGTCCTTATCAATGTGTGATTTTAGAAGTAGAATAAAAAAGTGACAGATGTTAAAATCATAAATCTATATTCCGGTAAGAGAATATTTAATGCGTACAAAAAGTGGGTGCCAATTTGACACCCACTTCATTTTTAATGATTTATTACAATCTGAATTTCTGAATAACTTCATCAAGGTCTCTTGAAAGTTCCATAAGAGCCTGACTTTCATCCTTAACTTCTTCAAAGGTAGCAGCCTGTTCCTGAGTAGAAGCTGAAATTTCTTCAGCTGAAGCAGAGTTCTCTTCTGAAAGAGCAGAAGCATTTTCCATAACTGTATAAAGCTTCTCCTGTGCCTCACTAAACTGCTTATTGGAAGCAACGATTTCGTCCATCGCAGACTTAAGCTCTGTAATTGCTTCTGAAATTCCATCAAAACGAACGCTTACTTCATCAACATTACGTGACTGATTTTCTACAATTTCAGTTGACTCATTAATCTTTTCAACTGCATAAGCTGTTCTTGTTAAGAGCTCGCTAACTGACTGATTAATATTCTCTGTAAACTTACTTGAGTTTTCAGCAAGCTTTCTGATTTCCTCAGCAACAACCGCAAAGCCCTTTCCTGCCTCACCAGCTCTTGCTGCTTCAATTGCTGCATTAAGTGCAAGAAGGTTGGTCTGCTCAGCAATAGAGCGAATCATCTCGCCTGCAACCTTAATCTCATCAACTGAGCTCTGAGTATTGTCGATAGCTTCCTTAATATCATTTGATATAGCCTTGCTGTTTTCTGTAGACTTGAGAAGTCCATTCATAGTAACAAGACCTTCATTCTTAAGGTTCTCAGCATTGCCTGATGCATCACCAAGTATCTTAAGGTTAGCGTTATTTTGTTCAATGAGGTTGCTGAGGTTCTGTACCTGGATTACACCAACCTGAGTATCTTCAGCCTGAGTTGTAACACCCTGTGCCACTTCTTCAAGAGTTCTTGCAATTTCATCTGAAGACTGACTTACCTTCTCTGATTTCTAAGAAGCTCTGGCAGGAAGCACTGAGTTCTGTAGAAGATTTCTTCATCTTCTCAACAATTTCAATGAATTTGTTCTTGAGGTCCTGAGTAGCTCTATAGATATCTCCAATCTCATCTGTTCTCTTAGAGTAATCATTAGTAGGATCAGCACTGAGGTTGTAAGATGAAAGCTCGTTAATATCAGCTTTAAGAGAATTGATAGGCTTAGCAATCCTTGAAGCGATAATGATAGCAAATACAATACCTACGGCAATTATTCCAAGTCCAACTATAAGAAGTAAGGTAGTGAGCTTGGTAACTCCGTCAAATACTTCATCCTGATTGATAGAAACTAAAACTGAGATACCTCTATCAGCGAAATTATAAAATCCACCAAGTTTTTTAACTCCTAAGAAAGAGTATTCACCTACTCCGGTTTCCTTTGTCATAATTTCATTCTGGAAGAAATCAAAAAGTTCTTTATAAGAAGGGTCATTTGCCTTCTCTAAGATATTAATCTTTTCTTTTACAAGATCCTGATTGGTATGACCAATTAAATTTGACTCCTCATCATAAACAGCTAAGATACCTGAAGTCTCCCACTTAAAATTACCGCAGATTTCATTCATAAACTTGGTTGGCTTAACTCCGGCAAAAACACCATCAATTTCACCATTTCTGTATAAAGGAGCAGCTACAATTACAATCTTTGAACCATCTATATTGTCAGTTCTAACCTTTGATATAGCTGTCTTGCCCTGTATAGCCTGCTTAAAGTAATCAGTATCTGAAACATCAAACTTATCAGCAGTTTCGGTGAGATTCACACACATACCAGCTTTATCGGTATAAAGAAATTGATATATCCGAGGTCTTCTGCTCTCTGGCTAAAGAAAGCTACCTTATCTTTCCAAGTTGCCTTATCGTCTGTAAGCATTGAGTTTCTTGAAAGCTCGTCAACTGTACTTTCAACTGCTTTTAACTCAGCTTCCATACGCATAGCTGCCTGTTCAAGGATAACAGCCATATCAGAGTGTATCTGTTCTGTGAAGTACTTTTTGATTGTACCCTGATTTATAAGTAACATGACCACATTTGAAAGGATCAGCATACCTACAAAACACGCAGCAATCACTGTCTTAATTGATGATTTTTTCATCTTTCCCTCCATTGAAAAATATAATGTTATATCTATGATAATGCACCAAAAGAAAGTGCACTATCTAAATACCCAATATATATATCGGTTAAATACAGTGGTAACTTAAGGGGTAAATGAATATTTTAATTAAATATTATGGCAGGTAACTAACACATATATCAGCTTCAAACATCCTTCTCCAAGGGAGGGTTAAAGAGATTATCCTAAGTTTTCCATCCAATGAAGAAAGCTCTTTAGCTATGAATTCATCAAGGTCCTTTTTGACAAGCTTGCTGATATCTCCGTCCGCTTCTTTTACATCAAAGTAATTCATCCCATACTTTTCTAATTCAGATATCACCTTGCCCCTAACAAGGGCACAATATCCAAGGTCTTCTACATATCTCTGTCCTAAGAAATCTAAATGCCCTTTAGTTTTCTTAAAATGATAGGCATCTATCGCCTCTGCTAAAGCAGTTCCTATAGTATTTGCAGAGGTATTCCAGCCGGCATAGCCATCTATCTTCATAAGCAGATTATTCTCATTGAGAAGCCTTAGTATCTGCAAATCTCCGCCATTTGCATAAGCATTATCAGCTATAGTGACTATCTTTCCTTCTCTCAGCCTTTCCTTGATAAAATCAAGCATCTCTGCCAGATTTCTTTCAGCATAGTACTCTGGCCTGGTTGAAGGCTGATAAGCAGCTTCTTCCATACCACCTGCCGGAGCAGTCACAACCATAACTATATCCGCCATCTCATACGAAGCTGTCAGCTGGCAGCCTGCAGAAAGAACATGGTATTTAAGGGTACCTGAGAGCATATTCCCTTCATAAAGAGGAATTATACTCATTGCAGCCTCTGACACATACTTAAGATATACTTTTGGTTTCTTCTCTTTAAGTACATTTATCATCCTGGATATAAGCGTAAGTTCAACCTCATCCGCTCCGGGATACATAAGCACCTTATCCTCAAGGAGCTTATCTGCTATAACCCTTCTAACCTCCCCTTGGTCCATAGCTGCAAACCCAAATCTGCTGGAATCATCCTGAGGAATTACAAGTGCATCTATAGTTTTTTCGCTAATCAACTCCAGTGAAGCTAAATTAAGCTCCTTATTCACTCTTCTTCTTGATATATAGTCATCTAAGTATTCTTTAGGAATTTTATTTTTAAGTTCATCAATAGGTGTATCTATTTCCATCTCAAGACGTCTTTTATGTAGTACTGCACCCAGTTCGTGAATCTCTTTGCCGCAATCTTCGTAGTAATCAGGCTCTTCATCACTGCTTGAATAAGCAGGACACCTCATGATTACATTGAAGGCATATATTATAAGCTTGGGATTACTATTTTTAATATCACTTAAAAATTCTTAATCTTTCCTTAAGTTTAGTCTCATTCTCGTCATGAATCCTTGAAGGAACAAGCCCTCCATAAAGAAGGGTATCTAATGAGATAACAAGTCCTGTAGCATCCTTACATTCTCTAGTTAAAAACTCATTTATAGATTCTAAATCAGCAGGTGCTTTCTTATCTCCAAGCTTTTTAGGAGTAACAATATCTATATCATCATGAGAAAAAAGTTTGACTGGAAATTGATAATTACAAGGTCTTTCATCTAATGGCAGTAACACAATCTTAGTCTTCATAATATCACCCCTTAACTGCTCCACTTACAGCTTCAATATAGTTTTTCTGACACAGCATAAACACAATAAGCACAGGAATTATAGATAAAATTGTTCCCGCAGCAACATATCCAAATTTATAGCTAAAAGAGCCGTTTAAGTACTGTAAAGCTGTTGCAAGTGGGTATTTTGCAGGATCCTTGAATATAATAATAGGCCATAAAAAGGCATTCCAGTTACCGATAAAGTCAAATATAACGATAGTTGATATGCTTGGGATAATTCCCGGAAGCATAACTTTTAACCAGGTAACAAACTGTCCTGCACCGTCTATTTTAGCCGCATCTATTAGTTCCTTAGGAACCCCTAGATAAGCCTGCCTTAACAGTATAATGCTGAAGGTCTTTACTGATGAAGGCAGGATTACACCTAAAGCATTGTCAAGAAGATGCATCCTTGAAATGGTAAGGTAATTGATTATCATACCTGCCGCAGCGGGGATTATCATGGTTGCAACAAGGATGGCAAAAATAAAGTTTTTTCCTCTAAAATTCATAGTTGCAAGCGGATATGCACACATTGCTGAAAATACCACATCCATAGATATTGCCCCGGAGGTAATCACAATCGTATTCCATATATATTTATGCAGCTTCATAAACTCCATCACACCTGTATAGTTCGAAATCGAAAAACTATCTAAGTGAACTTTAGATCATATATGTTGGCACCCGTTCTAAGCGATGATAAAAGCAGCCACAGAAAAGGACCTGCACATATCATGGCAATTGAAATCAGGAGGATGTATGAAATTGTATTTGAGATTATTACTTTCGTCTTTATTCTTTTTCTTGGATTATTCATTGTTTGTCATACCTCCTCTTCTTCCATATACAAAAATGGCTATACTAACGATACCTGTAAGAAAGGCCTGAACTGCACCAACAGCAGCCGCATATCCGAATCTAAATTCACCAAATGCCTTTGTATATGAATAATAGTTTATAACCATGGTTGCATTGTTCGGACCACCTTTTGAAAGTACAAAAACAACATCAAATACACCTATAGCTGAAATAACGGAGTTAAGGGTACAAAACCAGATAAAAGGCTTAAGCTGAGGTATAATAATGCTTGTAATCACCCTCATAGTGCCTGCTCCGTCTATTCTTGCAGCCTCGCTTAGTTCTGAAGGAATACCCTGAAGACCTGCAAGATACATCATCATGTAATATCCAAGTCCCTGCCATATTGTGATAAACATAAGACAGAGCATGGCAGTTCTCTTGTCACTGATGAAGCCAAGAGGCTGTGTGATAAGTCCCAAATCGCTTAAAAGGGTATTTATTACACCGCTTGAATTGAAGATGAAACCCCAGATAATCGATACAGCTACCATAGAGGTGATAACCGGGATATAAAAAAGGGTACGGAATAAACCTATACCCGGTAATTTCATATTTGCCAAAAGAGATAATAGTATTGCAAGTATTTGTATGACAGGTACAACTGCTACAAAGATAAGTGAGTTTTTGATTGCTATAATAAACTCTCTGTCACTAAAGGCTTTGATAAAGTTGCCTAAGCCAATAAATCTGGTCTTTCCTAAGACAGAATAATCAAAAAACATGAGCCCCAAACTTGCAAAAATAGGAATAATTGTAAAAATAAAAATTATAACAAGTGCAGGAAACATAAAGGCATAAGCAACCGCAGTCTCCTTTGCCCTCCTTACTTTTCCTGCTTTACTACCTTCCACCATAATACCTCCAAAATAGTATGGGGTTGCTACCTAAGGTAACAGCCCCATGAAATTAATTATTGATTTTTTGAATCAGCTAAAATGATATTTACATCTTCTTCAGCCTGTCTGAGTGCGCCTTCAATCTCTTCACCGTTAACTATAGCAGCCTCATAAGCTTTGTTAATAGCCATCTGGATAGTTCCCTGGTTAGCTACACCAAGTGAGAAATCCTGAGATGTAAGACTTGCCTTAGCAGACATAGCACTTGCCTGTCCTTCAAGAGTCTTGGTATCAGAAGTAAAGAAACTATCCTCACTTGCCTTCTTGGTTGAAGGGAAGACAGAAACTGTCTTGCAGAAAGCAAGCTGGTTTGCATCGTTAGTAATGTAGTTTGCAAACTTGATAGCTGCAGCCTGATTCTTACTTGCAGCAGGTACTACAAGGTTCATAAGCGGTTACGGCTAAGTCCTGTACTACCTGTGAGTGGTGTGCTTACAGCGATAGTCTTATAGATGTCCGGAGCCTCATCCTTAATTCTACCAAGAGAAGAACCTGATGAACTAACAATTGCAAGCTTACCTGATTCAAAGAGCTTAAGAGCCTCATCCCATGAACCCCAGTTAGTCTTAGGAAGTACACCCTTATCAGTAAATGACTTATACTTCTTAAGTAAGTCTACAGCTTCCTGTGTATTAAAAGCAGCCTTAGTCTTATCTTCGTTTAAGATTGGAATATTTTCTTCAATCAAGAGGTTGAAGAACTCGTCAGGCAAGAAAAGATAAGCATTGGTATCGTTGTAGAACTTCTCTGCACTCTCAAGAGCCTTAGCAAAGGTAGAAGGAGCCTTGATACCACCCTTTTTCATAAGATCCTGATTATAAAACATAATATCAGGTGATGCATACCAAGGGAAGGCATATACAGCATCTCCTACCTTAGCTGAATTCCAAAGGCTTTCGATGTAAATGCTCTTCTGCTCAGCTGAAGCTGCCTTATTTAAGTCAACTAAAGCATCCTGTCCCACAAGTGTAAGAGCCATCTGAGTATTAAGGTTAACAACATCAGGTGCTGTTCCTCCTGCAACTGCTGTTACAAGCTTTGACTGTACATCTTCATAAGGTACATCAACCCAGTTAATTGTCACATTTGGGTTAGCTGTCTGGTAATCTGCAATCAGCTTGTTGAAGAAATCTTCAAAATTGGCTTTAAGTGAAATTGTCCAAAATTCCACAACTACAGGTCCTTCAGTAGCAGCTGCACTACCTGAATTAGTGTTTGCAGTCTTTGCACCACAACCTGTAAGTGCAGTTACTGCAATAGCAGCACAGGCTAATAAACTTAATAATCTCTTTTTCATTTTATCCTCCTTAGAATGTATACAGGGAATTCCCCCTCGTACTATGATAACATCTTTAAGTAAAATAAACAATAAAAACAAGCAAAACAAATAAAAAAATTTATCGTCTTTAGTTATTAGTTTATTTTTATTACTTTTTGCCAAAAATATCTGAAACTCTCTTATTTACATTAAGACTAGGGTGTCCTGCGGCACCTATTCCTTCACTTACCTGCTGTTTATCAAGTTTTTACCAGAACACAGTTTTTATCGCTGTATACATCTTTGTAATTATTAAGCATATCCTCAATATCAGACAATAACTCATCCGCCATGACACCAAAGGCTATAATAATTGTGGGATTAGGATATAATTTTCTAAGTTTCACTATGAACTTAGTATACTCCTCCTTAAACCTGCTTATTCTCTCTGGTTTTCCCTTTATATAGCTATTATCGTTAGTTCCAAGATTAATATAAATATAATCGGGTTCAGGAAAGGTTTCATTTTCAAACGGGAAAATAACCGGCATCAAACCATCTTCATTTGGCTCATCTTTTTCAGGCTCTATCCATCTTGATATGATACCGTTACCACTACATGCAAATACATAAGCTTCAGCATTTACCTGCTTAGCGGTGAGTATGGCAGCAGAATTCAGCACATTTTCTTCAAAGGTGGTAAAATCTCCCTCTCCATCTATACCGTCCACACCATAACCCGCAGTTATGGAATCACCAATGAACAATATGGATTTTGTATAGCTTTCAGTTTTCTTTACACTATCCTCATCCTCAAAACTAAGTTCACTAAAATAAATATTGCCGTATTGTTCTTCTGTAAGTTTAACTATGTCAATTCTATGAAGCTTCTCGTCTCCTTTGACAATTTCAATGTTTTTCAGTTCATTTGTGACTGCGATTTTGGTTACACCCTTTGAGTCATCATCAATCACAACTCCTACATAGGGGCAGCTATCTTTGTCTGTTTCATTTTCAGGTGTTATTGTAAGCCTCACACTTCCCTTGCAGTAGAATGAGAGCCCCGTATACGAGTCTTTAAGCAGCAATCTGCCATCCTTTTCAAATGTCCTGCCAAGCAGTTTAACTCTCTCACTAAACATATAAGATTCTCCTTAATAATAAAAATTCAAAAACATTCCCAATACCAAGAATAATATCATAACACTTCTTATGACAAATACAAGTGTCTCTTCTGACTTTGACAGTCGTTCAATAAATATATTTACAGCAAAATTTACTAATAGCAATAGGGCCGTTATAATAAATATTTTGGTTTCAAACCCTAAGCAAGAGGAAAAGGCAGTGCCACCACCACACTAATCATAAAGGCTATAAAAAGCTCGATAAAAATCACCCTTACTTCACCGAAGCCTGACAGTTTCATACGGTCTATAAGTCCCTTCTTCCTCATTCTGTTCAGCTTTATTATTCTTCCCATAGCTATATTTATGCAAACACTAAGGAGAAAAAATAATGCTATATAAGAGGCAAAAATCAACCTCAGATATAAGATTATCATTGATTTTACTGTCATTTACCTTAATGAATAAAAATCTCATTGGTAAGCCTTGTCTTTTCAAGGTTTTTCTCATAGTTTTCAAAGCTTATGTTTTCTACTGTATTTATCCTCTCAAATAGATTAAGATAGATATAATCGCTTACAAGCTTCGTTACTATTCTATCATTTAAAAGGCTTATACCCTGTTTAAAGCTATTCTTCCTTACCTCTATAAGCCCTTCAAATTTGCCCTCAGAAAATTTCTCACCATAACCTGCTTTAATGCTATACTCTACATCTGCCCCTGCTTCTACAATGCTTACTCCACTTAGTCCACTAATTTCATTGACAGCCCTTTTAGACAACTCTGTTTTATCATCATCATTTACCGAAACTTTAAAGGTTATACGGGACTCTAAGCTCTTGTTAAACTCATTTAAGACCAGTGCAAATGCAAAAGAAAAAATAACAATCAGCAACAACTGCCATCTTAATATTTCACTTTTTAATCTTATTCCGGTATACACTTAACCACCTATCCCTACTAACTTAGCCAAATTTCTAAAAACCAGAAGAAATACTATGTCAGTAATCAACATACCGCCTATTACGGTAATATATATTTCAATTTCATTCATTCCTGAAAGGATGAGCCTTTGTCTCATATTTCTTCGCATAATTTCACTATTTGCAAGAATTGTTATGCTAACTCCAATTATAAATAAAACTACAATCAGCTTATATCCACTCTCTATGTCCTTATCATCAAAGCCAAATACTCTATTTTCACCACTAAATATGCTGCTTCTTGCTAGGGTAAGCTTCACATAAGACGATTGAAGTTCATTAAACTTATCTATTCTCTCACTTTCAGTCATTCCCTTTGTATAAAGCACATTCATATAAGCAAGGCCTGCATTCTGTGAGACATTGATTATATCTGTAAATCCTTTAATATAGCTGATTACAAGCCTTGTAAAATCATTATTTTCATTCTTGGTATATACATCAATTTCTGCCTTTTTTCCTTCGTACAGGGTATCTATAGTACCTTTTTTTACATAAACCATAAGAAGGGCATCCCCATTGTCAATCAGCTTCTTTCCCTCATCATAGTCTGTGGTTTCAAAATTAACTATTTCGGCGACCTTATTGTTTAAGACTGAGTTTATGGTAAGACTTGCTATTACCGAATTTTCTTCGTTCGCAATAAGTACAGTGGGCTTTGCCATATCAGACTTTTTCCACCAAAGTATAAATAACGATATCAATACAATCATTAACAAAATTAGAAAAAGCGCTGATTTAAGCTTGATTAAGGCAAGTTTGAGCTGAATACTCCATAATTTGACTATATTGTTAATCTTCATAATAAAGCTCCATTTTGCCGTCAACCAGTCTTCCGCTTATATTGCATACTTCTCTTAAAAAATCTTCCTGATGAGAAGTTATTATCATTATTTTATCTGATTTGATAGAGTTTAAGAGTTCAACTATGCTTTTTACCGTATCTTCATCCATACCTACAATGACTTCGTCAAGCAGTATTAAAGCAGGATTGCCTGCTAGTCCTATAAGGAAATTAACCAGCCTCTTCTGTCCTCCAGATAGTTTTCCACACTTTTTCTTAAACAACCCTGCTATGCCTAGTTTAGCCGCAAAGGTTTCTAGTCTAAGCAGATTATCCTTAGCCTCTTTTCCATTGCAAAAAGCCTTGAGATTGTCTCTTACATTCAGATTTTCAAATAAGATGATATCCTGAGGCACATAGCCAATTGTTAAATTGTTGTCAAAGAAAAGTTCACCTTCATAGTCTTTATCAAGTCCTGCAATTATCTTAAGCAAGGTTGTTTTACCACTTCCGTTGCTCCCTTTTAATGCCAGAACATCTCCCTCTTTCAGCAGTAAATCAAGCTCATCTATAATCTTATCATTTCCTATGGTTTTAGATAAACCCTTTATCTTAAACTCCATATTTTCTCCAATTCTGCCTATGATTAAAGCACCTTGCATACAGCAAAGTGCTTTAACCAAACTGATAATAAATCCTTTACAGATAAATCCGCTTAGAATCTAATACTTAAATCCATAAATTAGTTGCCCGACATTCCTGACAGAGCTGAAAGCTGATTAAGATTGGTCTCAATTATAGCAGCATCCTCAGCGGCAAGGCTTTCCTTAGCAGTCTTTATAAGGTCTTCCTTCATAGTTTTGAAAGCATCCCCGGTTAAAATCTCATTAGCCTTACCCATTACAGTTCCCATAAGACCATATCCGTTCAATGCAGTTGTGAGATCATCTGAGTTTGAAGCATCAGCAAATGTAAAACCGTCTGTGCTGTATTTATCAACTGTAGTATTGAACTTAATAGTAATTCCCTGAACAGAAGTCTCGCCATCTATCTTTGAAATGCTATCACCACTAAAGGTAAAGATATATTTTATAGGCATATTACCAGTTGTTGCCAGATACTGCTTAAATTGTTCACCTGAGTAAACCTGAACCATATCAGTAAGTATTTTGTCCCAGTTTTCGCTAAGCTGCTTCTTTCCTTCTTCAGCCTGTTTCTTGAAGTCTTCCTCTGAAAGACCAATTAACTTATAATCACCGTTTTTAACAGCAACTGCAATAATCTTATCTAACTTATTAAGTACTGAAGTCTTTAATGCCTCATCTTTAGAACCTTCTTTAAGGATGTCTTCAAACAATTTAATTGAATCAGCATAATTCATGGTAAGTACAACCTTATCCATACCTTCTGACTTAAGATTGTCCTTCAACTTCTCTTTTAAGATCTCTGCATACTTTGATGAAGCAAAATTCTTGGTAAAATCATCCTGCTCATAGAGTACATCAAGATAGTCTTTAAGCTTAATGCTTGTTATATCAAGACCTGAAGCTGCTTTAACAGTATCTGTAAAATTAGAGTAAAGTGGTTTGCTAAGAAGAGTCTTAGAGTAGATAGAAGCCTCCCAAGGTCTGGCTGTAACTCCACCATCTAAAAGCTCCTTGTTGTCATAAAGAATTGACATATTGGCACCAATGCTTACAGGATCCTCTTTTGTATTAGCTATAGCAGAATACTTTACGCTAAGCTTAGGAAGTATCTTGGATACAAAGTCCATAAGCTGGTCTGAATCAGACTTGAGTAATCCGGCAGGAATCTGTCCAAAAGCTTTCTTTGCTTCAGCGTTGTTCTTATCAAGAGAAAAGGTAAGCTCTGTAGAATACTTCATTTCTCTTTGGCTGTAAGTGTTAATATAACCTGTTATGAGTTTTGTCATTGGATCTGACATAAACATATTCTTTGCAAATATTGCACCACCTGCAACCAGTCCTATAACGAGAACTATAATTAGAACTAATGCACTCTTAGCAATTCCCCTGTTATCTTTCTTTAAGTTCATTCTTTTCCTCCTTTTGTGAAAATAACTTTTTAGTTAGCTGAATAAGTTTAACATGTTTTTTACACAATTTCAATCCAGCAAAAAGTCACTAAGTACATAATTGCTGATATCTAGTCCCCTGGCAGATAGCATTAAAAACTCCCCGTTATCTATCAAAAGTTTGTTATTTATGTGCTTTTTTATAATATCACCAAATATTTCTTCTACAGTAAATGTGAAATTTTGACTGAAGTTAGCCTTGCTTACTCCATCCGTTAATCTAAGTCCCAAAAACATAAATTCAGACATTTCATCTCTAAGACTAAGCTTAGTGATATTACGCCTTATATCGCTAATGCCTGCATTTTTTATATATTCTTTGAGATTTCCCACATTGTCATACCTTTCACCTTCAAAAAGAGATGATGCGCCTACTCCAAACCCCAGATAAGACACTCTTTCCCAGTATGAAGTATTATGCCTTGAACAGTATCCATCCTTTGCATAATTTGAAATCTCGTATCTTTTATATCCTGCCTCTTTAAGTCTTTCAAGAGTTAGTTCATACATTGCCCTATCCTCTTCTTCTGAGGGCAAGTCCTTTACAAACGGGGCATTATCTGCATATTTTTGATAAAAGTTGGTACCTTCTTCTATAATCAGGCTATAGCTTGAAATATGCTCGGGATTAAGCTTTATCAGTTCATCCAAAGACCTTTCATAGGTTGATATTTTTTGGTTAGGTATAGCACTCATAAGGTCAATATTTACATTAGTAAAGCCTGATTTTCTGACCATAGCATAGCTATCAAGGAAGTCCTCATAGGTGTGGATTCGTCCAAGAAGCCTTAGTTCATCATCATTAGTTGATTGAAGTCCAAGGCTTATCCTGTTAATTCCTGCCGCTTTATATACTAAAAGCTTCTCCATATCTACAGTTTTAGGGTTACACTCTATGGTTATCTCAGGGAAAAAGCCATCCTCATATAGCTTAAAGCCAGACCTTATTTCATCCAGTATTTCTTTAATATAATCAGCCTTAATTATAGACGGAGTACCTCCTCCAAAATAAATCGTATATACTCTGTATTCGTCATTTACATTCTTGGAAACTTCTCTTATTTCTCTCTTAAGTGCCTCTACATAGGCTTTCTTTTCATCTTCACCGCTGGCTAAGGAATAAAAATCACAGTAGTTACACTTCTTTGCACAAAAGGGGATATGCACGTATATTCCAAGTCTTTTCAAAGCTCCTCCTATCCCATCAAAAGAAACTGTCTAATCTGCTTAATCTCTAAGTTAACATTCTATATCTGTCTCTTAAATTTTTTCTCCACATCAGACTTAGACATAAATATCATAGTAGGTCTTCCATGCGGGCAGTTGTAAGGGTTATCAAGACACATAAGCTCTTCAATTAAAGCCTTGGCTTCTAAAAGAGATATATTCATATTCCCCTTTATTGCTGCCTTACAAGCCATGGTCGCAAGCTTTACGAGTACAGTATCAGGGGTGGTCTTCTTTCCTTCAAGTGAATACTGGTCAATTATATCAAAAAGAAGATCTTTTTCACTAATTCCAAAAAGCTCAGTAGGAACTGCTTTAATAACATATTCATTCCCGCCAAAAGGCTCTATCTCAAAGCCCAGTTTGTGAAGATGTTCTTCTATTTCTTCAACAATCTGACTCTGGCTGCCCGATAAAGTAACCACAACGGGAGGAAGTAAGTTCTGAGATGTTACTTTGTTTCGGGAGATTTCTTTAACAAATCTCTCGTACATTACCTTTTCGTGGGCTGCATGCTGGTCTATCATATACACACTGTCGTCATATTCAATTATCCAATATGTTCCAAATATCTGTCCTATAATTTTGATATCAGGAAGAGCCTTCTTGGCAAGTATTCCTCCCTTAAACTCTTCTTTAGATGACTTGTTTGTATCGCAATATAACTCGTCTTTATCATAAAAAGCTTGTTCTACACCTGTAGCATTCATCATTCCGTCATCAGCTTGAAAGCTGTTTATAGACGTATTTTTATAAGTATCACTATCTTCTTTAACTGTATTAAAATCTTTATTATAAGAGGTTTTATCCGTATGTTCTACAGTTGTAGGGATATTCTCTATTATCTTCAGTTTCAACCGAATTTTCTCTGCTTACATCTCCTGCTAAATTTCCACAGGTATTTTTATACCACCTTCTGATTTATCAATACTTTCAATTTCAAACGATGCTAATTTATTCTTATCAAATGTAGTATCATTATCAAAAGGTGCATATATCTCTGCCTTGACAAGAGGAGATTTCTCATCCCTCTTAACCTTATCTGCTACAAAGCTTTCCTGCTTAAATACAGGCTTTAGCTCCTTTTTCCACTCTCCCTGCCTGCTTTTCTCAAAAGGCTCAGGCATAGGGATGTCAGGTATGATATAACCTCCTGACTTCTCTGTTTTTTCAGCCTTATGTGAAGAATTAAAATCTCTTACCAGAGGCTTCTTGTCAGGTACCTGCTTTACTCCCATGTCAGGAAGTAAATCTTTTTTCCTAAGTGCATTATCAACCTCATGGAAAATTAATCTATATATGCTTTCAGTATCACTAAATCTAACTTCAAGCTTTGCAGGGTGTACATTTACATCCACCAGTGAATTATCCACACTTATAAGCAGGCAGGTAAAAGGGAATCTATGCTGCATAAGAAAAGACTTGTAGGCATCCTCTATAGCCCTTGTTATTACCTTATTTTTGATAAAACGTCCGTTTATAAAATAATTCTCATACTCCTTGTTACCTCTTGTAAGAGAGGGCTTTCCGATATATCCCCTGACAGAAAGGCCATTTACGAGTTCTCCGTCTGCATCAGGATTGTTTACAGGGATAATGTTGGCAGTTGTTTCCTTTCCATAGATGTAGAATAACACATCCTTAAGGCTTCCATTCCCCAAGGTCTGAAGCTTAACCTGTCCGTTTAAGATGAACTTAAAAGCTATTTCAGGGTGACTAACAGCCATGTGTTCCATAACCTCGCCCACATATCTTCCCTCTGTCGCAGGAGTCTTTAGGAACTTTTTTCTTGCAGGGGTATTGTAAAAAATATTCCTTACTACAAATGTAGTCCCCTCAGGAGTTCCTATTGGTTCATTTGCTTCCTCTTTTCCTCCGTTAATCACATATCTGATTCCACTTATTTCATCCGCTGTTTTGGTAAGCACCTCTACCTCACTTACAGCGGCTATACTGGCAAGGGCCTCTCCTCTAAAGCCAAGGCTTGATACTAAGGTTAGGTCATCAGCTGTTTTTATCTTACTTGTCGCATGCGGAAGAAAGGCAGTCTTAATATCATCACTGCCTATACCTTTTCCGTTGTCTGTAACCCTAATTAGGGAAGTTCCTCCGTCTTTAATTTCAACAGTTACCGAATTTGCATCTGCATCTATTGCGTTCTCAACAAGTTCTTTAACTACTGCCGCAGGACCTTCTATTACCTCGCCCGCCGCTATTTTATTGATTGTATCCTTATCAAGGACATTAATAATTGACAAGACCTCACCTCGTTTCTACTACAAACCTCTGCTTTTTACTTTCTTTGCATAGCGTAGAGCTTATTAAGTGCATCTATCGGAGAAAGCTCTTCAAGCTTCATCTCCATTAGCTCAGCCAGAACATCCTCATTCTTAGATGAACCGAAAAATGAGAGCTGATTTTCATCTGTTTTATTTGGTTTAGTAAGCCTCTTTTCTTCATTTTTATCAGGCATCCCTCCTGTTTCCGAAAGAAACTCTATTACATTTTTATTTTCTACATATTCTTTTGCACCTGACGTGCTGTCTCCTGCACCCTTTACTTCAAGCCTTTTAGCCTTTTCAAGAATATCATTGCTGTCAAGCTCTACTGCAAGCTCTTTAGCCCGTTCAATTACACTATCGGGTACTCCTGCCAGCCTTGCTACCTGAATACCGTAGCTCTTGTCAGCACCCCCCTTAACTATCTTTCTTAGAAAGACTATGTTGTCTCCGTCTTCTCTTACCGCTATACAGTAATTATTGACATTAGGTAGCTTTCCTTCAAGCTCAGTAAGCTCGTGGTAGTGGGTAGCAAACAAGGTTTTTGCTCCAAGGAGTCTGGGGTTACTGATGTATTCTACCACAGCCCAGGCTATTGACAGTCCATCAAAGGTACTGGTTCCCCTTCCTATTTCATCTAAGATAAGCAGACTGTCCTTTGTAGCATTTCTAAGAATATTAGCTACCTCAGTCATTTCCACCATAAAGGTAGACTGTCCGCTTGCAAGGTCATCAGAGGCGCCTACTCTTGTAAATATTCTGTCACAGATACCTATATTAGCAGAAGAAGCTGGCACGAAGCTTCCTATCTGAGCCATAAGTACTATGATGGCAGTCTGTCTCATATAGGTTGACTTACCCGCCATATTGGGCCCTGTAATTATAGAGATTCTGTCATTTTTATTGTCTAAATAAGTATCATTGACAATGAAACCGTCTCCTCCCATCATTTTCTCAACTACAGGATGTCTTCCGTCTTTTATATCCACAATCCCCTCCTCATTTATCTGAGGTCTTGTAAAATTCTCACTTTCAGCAACAACAGAAAGGGAAATAAAAGCATCAATACCCGCTATAGCCTTAGCAGTCTTACTTATTCTTACTATTTCATCCGCAATCTCATCACGAAGCCCTGAAAAAAGCTCATACTCAAGGGTTACAAGTCTCTCCTGCGCACCGAGTATCATATTTTCAAACTCTTTCAGACGAGGAGTTATGTATCTCTCTGCATTGGTAAGTGTCTGTTTCCTGGTCCAGTCATCAGGCACCAGGTCCTTGTAGGAGTTTGTGACTTCGATATAATAACCGAATACCTTGTTGTATTTAATCTTAAGGTTCTTAATTCCTGTTCTTTCTTTTTCTTCATTTTCAAGCTCTGATACCAAGGTTTTACCCTCTGTACTAGCTCTTCTTAGTCTATCTATCTCCTCATTATAGCCCTCTTTTATTATCCTGCCTTCTCTGACAGAAAGTGGTGCTTCAGGAAATATAGCTCTGTCTATCTTTTCATAGATGTCAGATAGAGTATCAAATATCTCATTATAATCACATAAAAGCTGGGAGCTAAACTCCGTTAAGAGACTTTTAATTGCTGGAAGAAATTCAATAGAATTCATAAATGCCAGTAAATCCCTTGGATTTGCACTCTTGTAACAGATTTTTGCAAGCAGTCTTTCTATATCATACACTGGGTTTAAATACTCTCTTATTTCTTCCCTAGTTATGATATTTTTGTTAAAATCCTCGATAGCATTAAGCCTAGCCTCTATTTCAGCCTTATTAACAAGGGGCTGTTCTAAGAAGCTTCTAAGTAGTCTTGCCCCCATTGCTGTCTTGGTTTTATCAAGCACCCAAAGAAGAGAGCCCCTTTTATTCTTATCTCTAAGAGTTTCTGTGAGTTCAAGATTTCTTCTGGTTGAGCCATCAAGCATCATGTAAGCACTACTAAAATACGGCTTAATTGTAATGATGTGAGTTAAGTCATTCTTCTGTGTTTCATACAGATAGGCAAGTACCATACCTGCAGAACATATAGCATTTTCCATTCCGCTAAGTCCGAGACCATCAAGCACCTCTACCTTAAAATGCTTCTTTATCATCCTAACAGCTGCAGTATATTCATAATACCGTCTTTCCAGCTTAGTTATGGTTAAATTCTGTTTCTCAATAAACTCATCAGTCAGAATGCCTGATATAATAAGGTTCTCATTACAAACAATTTCTGCAGGCTCAAACTTCGTTATCTCATCAAGGAGTGACTTAGAGGAAACTAACTCAGTTACAAGGAATTCTCCTGTAGACACATCTACAAGAGCTATGCCATAGTCCTCATTTACAGCCATTATTCCCATAAGGAAGTTATTCTTTGTCTCTTCAAGTGCTGAAGTATCGAGATTGGTTCCCGGAGTAACTATCCTTATGACCTCTCTTTTTACCAGTCCTTTTGCAAGCTTTGGATCTTCAGTCTGTTCACATATAGCTACCTTATAGCCTGACTGGACTAAAGTATTTAAATATCTGTCTACAGAATGAAAAGGTACTCCACACATAGGAGGACTGTTTTCATTGCTGCCCGATCTCTTTGTAAGTGTTATTTCAAGTACCTTTGATGCTGTAAGTGCATCATCATAAAACATCTCATAAAAATCGCCCATTCTGTAAAAAAGAATACAGTCACTGTATTCTTTTTTAATGTCATAATATTGGCGCATCATGGGAGTAAGGTTGTCTACATCTATCTCCATCTTTTGCCTTTCTTTATTCATCCCAGTCAAAGCCTGAGTGTTCATCCTTCTTATCTCTTAAAAGCAGTTCATTAAGAGCATCCTCTGCTTTTTATTTTCAAATAATACCTTATTCATCTGCTCTACTATAGGCATGTCTATATTGTTGGCTTTAGCAAGTTTGCTTGCTGCCTTAGCAGAATATACTCCCTCAACTACCTGTCCAACCTCTGCCATTGCTTCATCCATGGTCTTTCCCTGTCCCATAAGGTATCCTGCATTGTGATTACGGCTATGGGTAGAGCAACAGGTAACTATAAGGTCACCAATACCTGAAAGCCCTGCAAAGGTTTCAAGTCTTCCTCCAAGCTTCATCCCTAGTCTGCCTATCTCTGAGATTCCTCTTGTTATAAGAGCAGCCTTTGCATTGTCTCCAAGCCCCAGACCATCTATTACACCTGCCGCGAGCGCTATAACATTCTTAAGTGAACCGCCAAGCTCAATACCAATGATGTCAGGGCTTGTATATACTCTGAATCTGTCAGACATAAAGGCATCCTGTATCATACATGCGATTTCTCTTGATTTTGCACCTACTACAGCTGTAGTAGGCATACCCACAGGATACCTCTTCAGCATGACTTGGACCGGAAAGTACGGTAACTATACCCTTATCACCATTCTCTGCTTCAAATTCACTCTCAATGATTTCAGTTAAAGTCATAAGAGTATCTTCCTCTATACCCTTAGCCACATTAACAACAGGTATTTTCCTGTCAATGTAAGGGGCTGCCTTCCTTGCTGTCATTCTAACATAAGGTGAGGCAACAGCAAATACAATGAGGTCTTTATCCTTACAAGCTTCTTTTATGTCATTGGTTATTTTTATGTTGTCAGCAAGTTTAATTCCTTTAAGGTTTTTAACTATTCTTGTAGTGCATAATTCATCGAATTCTTTACCAAGTGCTGTCCAAAGTGTGAGTTCATGCCCATTGTTGTTAAGTAAAACAGTTAAGGCACTGCCCCAGGTACCGGCTCCCAATACTGCTATTCTCATCCCAATAACCTCCCCTTACTTTTCTTACTGCCTAATTTATTTTCTGTGCCCTTTATAAGTCTTTCTATATTAGATTTATGCCTCACTATTCCAAGTATAACAAAAAGTAATGATAAAACTACCAGAGCCCACTGACCCGGATAAAAAAAGGCTATGGTTATAGGAAGAGAAATAAGTGCTAGGATGGAACCAAGCGACACATATTTAGTCAAATAACTCACCAAAAGAAAGATTGCCAAAGTTATCATTGTCATAGGGAAGTTAAATATTAACAAGGCTCCTCCCGTAGAAGCTATTCCCTTTCCGCCATGAAAACCAAGGGTGAATGGAAAATTATGTCCAAGCACAACTCCAAATCCACATAAAAGCACATAAAAATCTGTACTTAAGAAGCCATTAGCATCTCCTGCAAGGTTTGGACAAATAAGATATTTAACCAAAAGGCAGGGAATAAACACCTTAAGTATATCTCCAATTAGAGTAGGAAGTCCACCTCTTAAGAAGCCAAGAGTCCTTAAGGCATTGGTCGAGCCAATATTCCCGCTTCCTTCATGCCTTATATCAATGTGATTGTATTTGCCTACGATCAGCCCTGTAGGAAAATTACCGAAAATATAGCCTAAAACAACAACAATCGCACTTAACATAGTTACTCCTATTAATGTATTTTAGTCGTATCATCAGCACTTCTCTCTCTTATAATGAATCGAAGTGGAGTTCCGGTAAAGCCAAAGGCTTCCCTTATCTTGTTCTCGATATATCTTGTATATGAATAATGCATCAGTTTTTTGCTGTTTACAAAAACTATGAAAGTAGGAGGCTTTACAGAAACTTGGGTAATATAATATATCTTAAGCCTTCTTCCCTTGTCTGTTGGAGGCTGCTGCATAGCTACAGCTTCAGCAAGTATATCATTAAGCACACCTGTAGATACTCTTAAAGTATGATACTGAATAACCACATCTATTAGGTCAAAGAGCTTATTCAGTCTCTGCCCGCTTACTGCCGATATAAAGAGAAACTCTGCATAAGGCATATAAGCGAGAATTTCTTTAAGCTTTTTAGTATGCTCATTCATGGTCTTATCTGTCTTTTCAATCAGGTCCCATTTATTTACTGCAACAATTACTCCCTTTCCACGTTCGTGGGCAATCCCCGCTATCTTTGCGTCCTGCTCGGTAATCCCTTCGGTTGCGTCAATTACAAGAACAACTATATCAGCTCTTTCTACTGCTGATACAGTACGAACAATGCTGTAATACTCAATATCTTCTTTGATTCGACTTTTTCTACGGATACCCGCTGTGTCTATCATTATGTATTCCTTGCCGTTTCTTCTGATTCTTGTATCAATCGCATCTCTTGTAGTACCTGCTATGTCAGAGACTATTACTCTGTTTTCTCCAAGCAGCCTGTTGATTATGGATGACTTACCTACATTCGGCTTACCTATGATGGCAATCCTTGGAGTGTCATCCTCTTCAGCCTCAGGGCTGTCTTCAGGGAAATGCTTTATAACCTCATCAAGCATATCTCCTATACCTGTCTGGTTTACGGATGATATAGGAAATGGCTCGCCAAGTCCAAGGTTGTAAAATTCAAAGACATCTGCCTGCTGTTTAACAGGATTATCTACCTTATTTACCACCAAGACCACAGGTTTTTTGGACTTTCTAAGCATGTGAGCTACCTGATTGTCCGAATCTACAAGACCAGTCTTAACGTCAGTTATAAATATAATTACATCTGCCGTATCTATGGCAATCTCTGCCTGCTCACGCATGTTGGCAAGCATCATGTCACTTGTATCAGGCTCGATACCACCTGTGTCTATCATAGTAAAGGCTTTGTTAAGCCACTCTGCATCAGCGTATATCCTATCTCTGGTTACACCCGGTGTATCCTTTACTATGGATATGTCGCTGCCTGCAAGTTTATTAAAAAGTGTAGACTTACCTACATTCGGCCTGCCTACTATCGCTACTATTGGTTTCAAATTTCACCTCAATATTTGTATTATTTACCGCTACTCTGTAATTTTACCTTATTGTGCGGTGTTTGTAAAGGTTGGAAGAATTATTCATTGAAAGTAGTAAACGCAGTACTGGTTCATACTTACACCTTCTTAAAACCCACCCTGATAATACGCCCTTGCAATTACATAAGAGGGTTCATAGTATGCACTACAGTTATAATTATCTATCTTCTCACAAATCTCATCATTGTATACCCTTATAATTCCCTCTACTTCTGTTTCATTAGACATAGCAGTATCGTGAATAAGTCTTTCGTATACCTTTCCTATCTGAAGAGCTGTAGGTATAGTATCTACCAAATCATAATCAACATCAGTTATATCCAGGTTACCTTCTTCTAATTGGTACTCATCAATCCATTCATCTTCAACATCAAGAGGATTTTTGCAGTGCAATACATTAGCTACACTTATAAGATGGTTCAGGTTTTCCTTTCCCAGTTTATTCACCACATAACTATTTTTTTGGTGCAGCCTTCTTGCCACACGCTCTATCATATAACAGATAAATTTAACATCATCTCTTGTTATTTCTTCATCAGGAAAATATATATTCGTCATAGTTGCTCACTCCCTTCAAACTTAAGAGTTTTAAGTGCTTCTTCAGTAGAAAATACTATTTGATGGGTTGGATACTTAAATTTAACAAGTTCCCAAAATGCTGCTTTTGATATATTTTCAGCAATATAATCTTCTACATAGTCCCAAATCCGATCGTCTGCCATCGGTCCTTCTACAATATCAAATTTATGTTCCTTACCTAGGCGGCAGTTTACAACAAATTCCAGCCATTCTTCAGTCATAGTCTCAAATACAAGTGATTCTAAGCTGGAATTTTCCTGATAAAGATACTTATTAATGTACGACTTACCAGGTTTTGTTATTGCCCACCTCTTTGCTTGTTTTTCTATATTGGTACAATAAAACCCATAGCCAAAATCCTTATAATGACTATTAATTAATATTCTTGGATTTACAACTATAACATTGCTTCCATGATATAACAAATAATTATTATCCATATATATATCTCCTATTAGCAACTCATAAAATACTTCCTTAATTATACTCTAAACACAACTTAAAATCCACACTAACCACTATACTTCTTTGTTTTTCAATTAACATAAATGCCTACTTTAAGTAGATTAGCGAATCTGTATATAGAAAATATATACTGTAAATTTATACAAGAAAAAATCCTGCACAGAGTTTTTTTGTCACAAAGAGATTCAGAGGAATTTCATATAACATAAAAAAACGACAGCCTCCATAAGGAAACTGTCGCTGCTTATAAACCATTATTTTACAAGCAAAAGTGCCATCTTGAATCTTCCGACTGCTTTTACACTGTGAAGGGCATTTTTATCAAATTTGAAGTTATCGCCTTCATTTACCTCATAGTCAGTACCCTCGTAGTTTATTATTCCCTTTCCTTCAAGGGCAAACACTATAGCCTCGCCCGGAGCACGGTGTTCTGAGAGGTAGCAGCCTTCATCAAAAGCCATTATCATAAACTTAAGATTGTCCTGTCCGATGAGGTCAAGATTTGTGATGCTTCCCTTCTCGTAGTCAAGTAAGTTCTTTAATTTGGTTACTTCTCCCGCCTTTAATGCACTATTCATATTAATCTCCTTTTCTAATAAAATCTCTATATATGCAAGTCCGCCCTCGGTTCCTGCAGACATACCGCATAAGGTTTTAGGTGCTACATAAAGTATATCATTTCCGGACATTTTTACTTCATCATTATCATTAAGATGAAATCTTCCACTGCCGTCTGTACCAATGTAAAGTACAGGACAGTCATAACTTTCCTTGCTTATATCAGTTCCCCTACCCAGCCTGAAGTAAGTAAGCGGAGCATCTGATAAACCAAGCTTTGTAGATATGGTCAGCTCACTTTTAATCTTGTACTCTTCAGAGAACTTAAACTTACTACCTGTAACCATCAGTACCTCCTATTATTATCTTAGTAACCTTAAAACACGTACTTTACTCTTTGTATAATGATAAATAATCCGTTTGCCAGTCTATTATACTCTGGAAATATCATTTAACTATCTTGTAAAATACTTATTGTTACCTGCTATTGCAATTACCCACTTAATACTATCTTATCTAATCAAGACAATTATTGCAACTGAAATTTGAGCAAAATACCTATGTTCTCATTAAAGAACACTGAACATCACTCTGATTGTGATAAGCTTATATCTTTTATGTAATTTTCGAAATATTCACCACATTTTCTAAGCTCTCCGAGTACTACCTGTCTTCCCCTTTCTGTATTGTACCAGTTATCTGAGGTTATGTTTTGAGTGTTGGTGGGGACTACATATAGCTTAGTATCAGGAAATAAATGCGAGTAGGTCATAAGCGCCCTCCTTGCATGAAAGGCTTGTGGGCAAATTATTGCTGATTTGATATCAAGCCCCATTTCAAGTAATAGCTCCTTTGAAAAGATAGCGTTCTCATAAGTATTTGTAGCCCTTTCTTCCTTAATCACATCTTCCCCAGGCACGCCGTTTTTTATAAGAACTGATGCTAAGAACTCTGCCTCTGTCCTGTAAACACCCTTATATCTCTCATCAGTTACCCTTTCATTCATAAATCTGCCAAACTGATAAAAATACATACCTGAAGGCATAATCTTACCTGCCTTGCCCTCTTTATACAGCCTTGCTGCAGTTTCAGCAAGAACCCAGTTAGATGAACCCGGAATGAAGATTATATCAGCTTTCTCCGGTTCATCCTTTATGAAGATAAATTTTGTAATATCCTCAATATTGTTTCTCATTTTATATTTACTCCAATCAACTCATTATATTTAAGATACAAGTGTCAAAAAGTATAAAGTATGCTCATTCCGATTTTACTAACTCATAGCAAAAACAGTTTTCTTTCTCACCTACACCATTTTAATTCAAATTGCTCATAAAGGTCAATATCCTGTCACTATACTATTTTACTTTTTAAGACTGTATAAAGATATTATCCGCAGATATTCTACAAAAATATTTCTATTAATTAAACACTTATTACATTATCCTATTAGATTGAATAATTTTGCAAAAATACTATAAGTTTTTTTCAAAATTTTTATTGATATTTTTAACAAACTGTTATAATCCCATTTTTCGACACTTAAAAAGAATAAAGTGGCGGTAACCCTTTGTATCTACTGGGTTTACGCCACTTTCTATAACTAAAAAACGTTGTATGGAAATGCTACTTCAAAATATTTCTAATTTTTTATTTAATTCTTTTTGGTTCATAGTATTTTTTTATCTAATCCAAGGCCGGTAATGGCATTTAGAGCAGTACACAAATCTGAGCTTGTGTAGGTTGACATATAGCACATATCTTCCAGATTAGCCACATTCATATTTTTTAGCGTTTCTATTGTGTTCTCTATTGTAAAATGTGTGCCATAATTATCAAGCTTCTTCTCAAGAAGACGGTAGATTAGCAAGGCTGTGTAACAAATCATAAAATGTGCAATTATTCTGTTTCGTTTCTGATGGAAAACAGGGCGTGCAGATAAATTTGTTTTCATTACACGGAAACAGTCTTCAATCTTATAGCGGTTTTCGCTTACTGCCAGTACGTCTTTTGCTGAATCCTCCAGGGTTTGTTGCAACAGCGTAGAAGCCGTCAAATTTTTTTCTTCCTCATCAATAACTGACTGGTCAAGTACATATGTATCAGTAACATTTTCCCCTGATTTTTGACTCTTGATATACGCTTAATAAAGCGTGTTACATCATTTGGACCTTTCTTATAGGTTTCAGGGGTCAATATTTTTAGAAGTTTTTGCACGTTCAATCTGACGGTTCCTTTATATTTCTCTGATATTCCATCATTTTTTTCTTGAAAATGAAACGATAATATTTTTGAGGAATTACCGCTTTTGATTTCACTTTCTTAACTGCACCGTTTTTACATACCTTTTCCTCATAAAGCCCCAAATCAAAAGCTTTATCAGCAGGAATAATCTTATATATTCTGTCGTTATACAGGCTTATATTTTTTTCATCAAACCTGTCAAAGCTCTTCATAGAGTTTATGCTTGCTGGCTTATCAGTTGACAGCAGGCGGTAATCACAGTCGCTAAATACGGCCTGCTTAAGCTGTTCAGACAGCTTTTTTTAATTGACTGGGTTACAATAAAAGCCCTTCCACCCATAGAATTAAAGCTGCGTATGTTCAACGAACCAAGTCCTGCGTCTGCGCAGTAAATGAATTTTTTACCCTTAAACATCTTTGTCAGTTTGGTTTCAAGTGGTATAGCTGTAGTCTGCTCATTGTCAGAACCTGATGTAATACACATGGACAAAGGGATTCCGTCTCTATCCATAAACAGACCCATCTGCGCAATAGGATTAGGGCGGTGTTCTTTGCTTAGGGCCATATTTTTCTAAGCCCCTTTATAAACTCACCGGTTACCTCGTCTACATAATCCTCATCATCAGTTTCGGTTTCAAAGTAATAGTTTGAGCAGTCATAGAAGCAGACCGATGTATCCCTTTTTCACAATCTTACAGCTTTTTTTCATAAAGATGGCTGATATACTCATCATAATGCTCCTCTAAAAATATCCATGGTGCGAAGAATATGCACATAGTCAAAATCAGGCTTTTTCATAATACCTGCTAAGGTTCTGATGTGTTCGAGTTTTGAATCAGGCTCAAGAATGCGTGAGCAGGTAAGAAAGCGGTTAACCAGGTTTGGGTCAAACTCGTTTTTCATATCAGCAGTAACCGTTTCAAAAAGATGCAATCTCAAGATCCTTATAAAAACTTTTTGAAGGAAAAGGGTAGCCAATATTTAAAAAGGGTGCTCTGCGAACAGGTTGAGCTTGAAGACTTTATTTTTTTCAGCAAAAATCAACCTTAATCTCTAAAAGATACCTTGTTTTCCTTTCTATAAACCCTCATTATATTTATTAACCTCGTCCTTTGCGTATGCAAGTGGGTCGTCGGTAATCTTTAGAAGCTCAGAATGCTTTCCAATACGTGCTACATTTTTTTGTTGTTGTTTTTCTTTCCGTTACGGATACCAAGCTGTATAAAGTAGGTTGGATCCTTGGGATTTTTATCATACCATAGTTTCATGCATCTATTATATCATACTTTTAATAAGAATACAACACCATACAACGAATAAATTTAAGAAATTTGATAAAAATACCGCATTTCTGCGGTTTATAGAGTTTTATGTAGTTTTAAAGTGTCGAAAACCCGACTTATTACATTATCCTATTAGATTGAATAATTTTGCAAAAATACTATAAGTTTTTCAAAATTTTTATTGATATTTTTAACAAACTGTTATAATATTCACATAACTTATGATACAAGTGTCAAAAGTATAGAAATTCGATGCAAGCTTGCTTGCAAGAGAATTTATTAACTTTGACACGCAAAAATATGAGTAAGCAGCCATTTTTGTAAAAAAATGAGCTGATTACGAATATTTTTGCAGGGATTGCTAAAGCTGTGCTGTAGCAATCCTGTATCACTAGGGTGTCAAATACTTTTTGACACCCACATCATAACTTATATTAAATAAATACAATTTGAAAGGAGAACTATGATGAAGGGTTACGCAATGTTAAAAATCGGAGAGTCAGGCTGGATTGAGAAAGAGAGACCTAAATGCGGTCCTCTTGATGCCATCTGTAAACCACTTGCACTTGCAATCTGTACTTCTGATGTACACACACTTTGGGAGGGTGCTATCGGAGAAAGACATAATATGATCTTAGGACATGAGGGCTGTGCTGAGGTTGTTGAGGTCGGTGAATTAGTTAAAGATTTCAAGCCTGGCGACAGAGTTCTCGTACCTGCTATTACACCTGACTGGAACTCACTTGAGGCTCAGGCGGGCTTCTCAATGCACTCTGGCGGTATGCTTGCAGGCTGGAAGTTCTCAAACTTTAAGGATGGTGTATTCTCAGAGTTTTTCCATGTAAATGATGCAGATGGAAACCTTGCTCATCTTCCTAGCAACATAAATACAGTTGATGCTTGTATGCTCTCAGATATGGTACCTACAGGCTTCCATGGAGCTGAGCTTGCAGATGTTCAGTATGGTGATACTGTTCTTGTTATTGGTATCGGTCCTGTAGGTCTTATGTCAGTTGCAGGTGCAAACCTTCGTGGTGCTTCAAGAATCATTGCTGTTGGTACAAGACAGGTATGTGTTGATGCAGCAAAGGGCTATGGTGCTACAGACTTTATCAGCTATAAGAATGGCACCATCGATGAGCAGGTACTTAAACTGACTGATGGCAAGGGCGTAGACAAGATAATCATCGCAGGCGGCGGCGTTGAGACCTTCTCTCCTGCTGTTAAATGCTTAAAGCCAGGTGGAAGAATTGGTAATGTTAACTACCTCGGATCCGGTGAAAATATTGATATTCCTCGTGTTGAATGGGGTGTAGGTATGGGACATAAGCTATTAATGGTGGTCTTATGCCTGGTGGCAGACTTCGTATGGAGAAGCTATCTGCACTTGTTTCAGCAGGAAAGCTTGACCTTTCTCCTCTTTCAACCCACGTATTTGAGGGCTGGGATCATATTGAAGAGGCTCTCTTCCTTATGAGGGATAAGCCTGCTGATCTTATTAAGCCTGTAATTAAGATTCAGGACTAAGATAAAGTCTGATTGCGGTAGCGATTGCTACTTGGTTAAATGATGTTGGTGTTATAGATATTGACACTTGTATCAATTAACGCTATAAATATAGCTATAAAATAACTAATAGATACCTGTATAGAGTATTTCTCTGTACAGGTATCTAAGATTTGAGGAAATTTATGAAAATACTTATAGTATCAGGATTTTTAGGTGCAGGCAAAACTACATTTATAAAAGAACTGGCGAAGCGGACTAAAAAAGAGATTGCTATTTTTGAAAACGAGTACGGAACCTCCGGTGTAGACGGAGATATCCTAAAAGAGTCTACAAATGTAAATATTTGGGAACTAACTGAGGGCTGTATCTGTTGCTCTGTAAAGGGTGACTTTGCGGCTTCCATACTTACTATAGCAAACACTGTCAATCCTGATTATCTTGTTATTGAGCCTACAGGAGTTGCTATGCTTTAGCAATCTTATAGCCAATCTTTCTCAGATAGAATATGAACATATCAGGCTTATGGCTCCTATATCTATTGTAGATGCCTTAAGTATTGAACGCTATAAGAATGAATTCCCTGAAATATATAAAGATCAGATAGAATTTGCTGATACTCTTGTATTTTCAAAAACCGAGAATTTAGCTAATGAAGAGAAAGATAAGTTAAATCTTGAAGTAAGTGAAATAAACCATAACTGTAAGATAATTACCGACCACTACTCTACCTTGCCTGACTCCTTCTGGGATAGTCTTCTTCTTAAATATCTTGACGGTGCTATAGAAATTCCTGTTAAAGAAGATCCTGAAGAAATGCCAGACAGCTTTTCTCTAAATGATATTTCTATCAGATCAGTTGAAAGATTTATCATCTTTCTTGAAATCTTATCAGAGGCCACTATGGTAATGTCTTTAGGGCTAAGGGCAGCTTTGATATAAAGGGACTTAACCTTAGATTCGATGTCGCAGACTCCCGCTATCAGGTAGAGGTCGGTACTGACGAAATTTCTGATAAGGTGGTATTTATTGGAAATGAGATTAAAAAACAAAAAATCAGAGAGGTTTTCTTTGAAAGCTCTAAGCATATCAAAATCGGAATGAAGAAAGCCTAACTTAAATTCAGGTATTATATTAGCTTTACAGTTCTAATCATAATATGTAATAAATTTAAAATAAAACCGGTCAAGATACTATGTTATCTTGACCGGTTTTGTTATATTGTTTAGGTTCTAATTATACTCCAGACCAAACATTATTCCTCTTTAGCAGTTGCAGCATTTTCTTCAACTACCTTAGCCTGAACATCTGCAGGAGCTGCCTCATAGTGGCTGAATTCATAGGAATACTCCCCTATTCCTCCAGTCATAGATCTAAGGTCTGTAGAATATCCCATAAGACTTGCTTGAGGAATATCATCAAGTATTTCCGTTCTTCCATCATAAAGAGTATTCATTCCACTTACTCTTCCTCTTCTCTTGTTGAGATCGCCCATTACATCTCCTGTAAACTCATCAGGAACAACCACTCTAAGAGTTACAATAGGCTCTAAAAGTATAGGCATAGCCTGCATAAATCCGTCCTTAAATGCCTGAATTGCAGCAGTCTTAAATGCCATTTCAGAAGAATCTACAGGATGATAAGAACCATCTGTAAGAGTCGCCTTAAGTCCAACTACAGGATATCCTGCAAGAGGCCCCTTAGCCACACACTCAGCTATACCCTTTTCAATAGCAGGGAAGAAGTTCTTTGGAATAGCACCACCAAATACTGTTTCTTCAAAAATATACTGTTTTTCAAGGTCATCTGATGGCTCAAAGGTAATATGTACATCTCCGTACTGACCATGTCCACCTGTCTGCTTCTTATACTTGTTCTGAACTGAAACCTTCTTCTTAATGGTCTCCTTATACGGAATACGAGGCTTAAGAAGCTCGATATCAACCTTATATCTGTTTGCAAGCTTACTAACAACTACCTCAAGCTGCTGATCTCCAAGACCATATATAAGTGCCTGACGGTTAGCACTGTCATTTACAAGTTTAATAGTTGGATCTTCATCTACAATCTTAGATAATGCACTGGCAATCTTATCATCATCACCTTTATTCTTGGTTACATATCTCATATAAGTATATGGAACGGAGAAGGTTGGCTTATCATACACTACAGGTACTGCCTTGGTGGCAATACTGTCACCGGTAGCTATATCAAGCTTGCCTATTGCACCGATATCACCTGCATGAAGTTCTTTGACCTCTATCTGTTCTTTTCCTCTAAGCACATAAAGCCTTGATATCTTTTCTTCTGTATCTTTTGCAACATTGTAAATGGTGGAATCTGCTTTAAGTACACCTGAGCAAATCTTAATAAGAGAGAATTTACCGATGAACGGATCAGCTATTGTCTTAAATACCTTAGCTGTCATTTCTTTATTCTCATCATAATCAGCGTGGAAGCTGTTGCCTGTCTTCTGATTGATACCTGTAATAATTGTCTTGTTTGGTGAAGGAAAGTAGTTAACTATCTGGTCGATAAGGTTTCTTACTCCCTTAGCCTCAAGGCCTGAACCCATAAGTACAGGCACAAGACTAGTATCTCCAACGCTCTTTCTAAGTGCAGTAGACATCTCAGCCTGAGTAAATTCTTCCCCATTAAAGAACTTATCCATCATGTCATCGCCTGTCTCAGCAACTGCCTCTAAGAGAGCATCTCTATAAGTCTGTAAATATTCCATAGAATAGTCAGGAATATCTGATTCTATATAAGTGCCGTCGTTGTTAAATCTACGACCTGCCATTTTTACCACATTTACAAAACCAACGAACTTTTCATTTTCACGAATAGGTAGCTGGAAAGGAGCAACTCTGGTTCCGTAAAGTTCCTGTAATGTCTCCACTACCTTTCTATAACTCGCATTATCATCATCCATATCAGTTACAAAGAACATTCTTGGAAGTTTATATTTTTCACAAAGATTCCAAGCTTTTTCAGTACCCACCTGAACTCCTGCTTTAGCAGAAATAACAATAATAGCTGCGTCAGCAGCACTGGCAGCCTGTTCTGCTTCACCAACGAAATCAAAATATCCCGGAGTATCTAAAATATTAATCTTAGTCTCATCACTTACAATAGGAATAACAGAAGTATGGATAGAAAATGTCCTCTTCTGCTCCTCTTTGTCGTAATCACTGATTGTAGAGCCGTCTTCGATTTTCCCCTGTCTTGTAATTACACCCGTTACATACGCTATGGCCTCTGCAAGTGTAGTTTTTCCGCAGCTGCCATGGCCAAGTAGAGCTACGTTTCTAATTCTTTCATACTTAAAAATGTCCATAATCTTCTCCAATCTGCCACAAACTTATGTAGCCTGAAACTCGGATTTAGTACATATAGACATTGTACAATTTTTATATGGATTTTTCAAGTATTATGCTGAAATTTTACCAATAATATATTAACTTTTATTTTTCTTTGGATAAAAGAGCATTAAACCAGCTACTTATTGTCAATTTGAACAAAAATATATACAATTAATACAAAAACCGTTAATTTTTATGAAATACGGCTTTCAGAAATTTACTAAAAAGAGTACAGGACATCCTGTACCCTTTCAATCTTATGCAATTTCAAGTTTCTTACTGTTTCTATAGTAACAATATACCTTGTCTGAAAGTACATCTTCGTCAGAAACCACAGTTCTATTTATATTTTGAACCATATCCTGCAAAATCGCCACTTCCTTGTCTTTAGTAGCCTTGATAATAATAGTCTCATGTATGGAACTTGGGAGGATGTATAAATCAGATTCTAAATCAGAAGATATATTGTCCAAGATTTCATCATACAAGATTACACCTGCTCCACAGCTCTTTCGCTTGTTGCATACTATGTACATTTCTTCGATGCCCTCTTCAATATCCTTAACAGGAATGAAGCTTGACATAGGAACCACGTCAGCAACCAAAAGCTTCGGAGTATTCTTTTTTGCTATTTCCCATAGTTCATCTTGACTTAAGCCAAACTGCTCTGCCATCTCATTGGTAATGTGAACCACTCCAAAGTCTTGCCCCAGATCAGTTGCAACAAAAGCAAAGATAACAGCTAAGTCCATTACCTTGATATAAGGCCTCTCACTGAGTCTTCCCTTGTTCATATCATAATTAACCAGTTCAAAGATTATCTTATCCTTTACTTTATCAAGATCAGTATAATCTTTCTCGTTGAACTTAGGAGGTCCAAAATCCATAAAAATATCGTAAAGTTCATTCTGTATTGAAATTAAATTATAAGCCTGATTTTCACAGTATTCTCTATAAAAAAATCTTCCAAATAAACAATTCTTGATACCTTTTTGTTGCTTTTTAACCTCTTTTTTTCAAACAATGACAGCCCATAACGGCACACATCATTATTCTTTGCAACCTTCTTAAGCACTACCTCATAAGAAGATCCAAGTTTTTTCTGCAGTCCTTCTCTAACTGCTTCGACAAATTCATTGTAATTCAAGTTTCCCCGCTTTCCCCCAATTTGTCGAATCAAATAAACAATTCAAATTATAAAATAAATTTCTCACAATTACAACGGCAAAATAACCAAAAATAACGACCAAACTTTGGCATATTGCACAATTATTTGATTTCATTCACAGTTAAAAGAGGTCCATAGAACTCTCCTTCAACATATTCTCCTCCGCATTCAACGGCAATACCATCTGCCGCTTCATCTGTAATTCCTGAAAATGATATAGATTTATCTAACTTTTTAGCTACATCAGTTACTATCTTCAAATACTGAATCACTTCATCCTCTTCATACTCCTGTAAAAGTCTGTTTACAGCAATTGAAATCTGGGATACCGGCAGAACTTTAAGTATCTCCATAGACATTCCGCCTGTTCCGTATCTTCCAACTCTAAAACTAAATCCTTTTGCAAGCATTTCTTCTAAAACAAAGCTAAACTCAGGCAAGTCTGAGATTAAAATATTTTCATCTATTTCAATTATTAGTCTCTTTACATCTATTTCACTCTCTTCAACTATGCCATATAGCTTATTTCTAAATTCGTAGTTAAGCACCAGCCTTTTGGAAAGAGGGAGGATTACCTTTTTATCAGCAAAAGGTTTCATTTCTTCACAAACCTTTTTAAATGTATTCTCACCTAAAGCAAATATCTGACCTGTTTTTTCAGCAAAACCGATGAATTTTCTTGCATGCCATAAGCCCTGCTCTCCTCTGTCCCAGAGAAGTCTCATACGAAGAGTGTCGTAGGTTTTACTTTTAAGTTCATAAACCGGAGCATATTTAACAATTAAGCTGTCATTTTTAATAGCATTGGTAAGACTTGACTGAAGTTCCATATTTTCGATTTCTTTGGTAGTCATTTCCTCATTGTAATAACAATAATTATCTTTACCAAGATGCTTAGCCTCTGTAAGAGCGGTTGAGGCATTTTTAATCAGGAGATCCGCCTTAGTTCCGTCTCTAGGTGCAACTGCCGCACCTATGCTTGTTGTTACAACCAATTGTCCAAATGATGTGATGAAAGGGAATCTAAACGAATTGCCTATTCTTTTTAGTTTCTCATCAAAATCTGCCAGGTCTCTGATATTTTGACTAAGAACCATGAATTCGTCCCCACTCATCTTTGCCAAATAATCATTTTCATCTAAATTCTGTCTGAGTCTGTGGCTCACATCAAGTATTAGTTCATCACAGTTTGTATGTCCCCACATATCATCTATCTGCTTGAAATTATCAAGGTCGATATACATGATGCCGACATACTCTTCTTTTCTGAGGGTTTCAAGAGTATGTGTAAGCATCTCAATAAATGCAACCCCATTAGGAAGACCGGTATAAGAATCCTCGTAAGCAAGTTTTTTTATCTTATCTTCACCTGTTTTTATCTCCCTGTACTTCATATTAAGCTCTTCTTGGGTTGTATTTATCTCACTGTAGACATTATCAAGAGCACTTAAAGTATCTTTTAATTTTCTTTCCGCCTCCTTCTTTTCTCTAAGAATTTTATTTCTTGAAAAAAGAAGTAAAACAGCCAATATCGACAACAAACCAATTACAATATATAACAGATTATCCAAACCTTCTTCCTCCCACCACACAAAACTAAGTATCTATTCTAAAAAAAGTATGGCAAACGCTTCAAATGGCCTTAATTTTCAAATCATTTAGGTTAATATCTTTATAATTATTAATTAGTATTCTACCATTCCCCAAGTCATTATAGTCAAATTTCCTTGTATTTTTCAGAAAAATTACAAGCCACCAGGATTGTATTATTGTTCAGCCTTCTTAAATATACAAATAGATCCTCATCATCAGGAAGAATTAAATCATAATCGCCATACACTATAATTTCATGTTCTTTCCTTAATGAAATAAGCTTTTTATAATAATTAAATACAGAATCCTCTCTTGTTAGCTGTTCCTTAGCATTTATCTTTTTGTAATTCGGGTTAACATTTATCCAAGGTTTCCCTGTAGTAAAGCCCGCATTTTCGCTGTCATCCCACTGCATTGGAGTTCTTGCATTATCCCTGCTCTGGTGGCAAAGCTTAGGAAAAAGTTCCTTAGGGCTGATTATTCCATTTTCAGTGAGCTCATGATAAGCATTGATTGATTCTAGGTCTCTAAAGTCATCTACTGACTTAAATACAGTATTGGTCATCCCAAGCTCTTCACCCTGATACACATAAGGAGTTCCCTGCATCATATGAAGACAGGTAGCTATACATTTTGCAGAAAGCTCTCTATATTCGTCTTTTTCACTTCCAAGTCTTGATACAATCCTAGGCTGGTCATGGTTACAGAAATAAAGGCTATTCCACGCTACTCCATTAAGCCCCTTCTGCCATTTAGTAAGATTCTCTTTAAGAGGAACTAATGGAATCCTCTTTGTAGACCACTTCATAGTCTCGCCATTATCAAGCGCTGTGTGTTCAAACTGAAACACCATACTAAGCTCAGTTCCGGCAGAGTTTGCATACTTTTTAGCCTCTTCAACAGTTACACCTGCACACTCACCCACTGTCATAAGGTCATATTTTGACAAAACCTTTTTATTCATTTCCTGCAAATACTCATGCACTCTTGGTCCATTAACGCAGGATTCAAAGCTTCCATAAAGGCCTCCATTGGTTGGGCCATCAGGGAAGCTTTGATCCTTTGATATAAGGCTAATAACATCCATCCTGAAACCATCTATGCCCTTTTCACACCAACGATTCATCATAGCATAGACTTCTTCCCTAACCTTTTCATTTTCCCAATTGAGATCAGGCTGTTTCTTTGAAAAAAGGTGCAAAAAATACTGTCCTGTAATCTCATCATACTGCCAGGCAGATCCCGAAAAGCAGGAACCCCAGTTATTTGGCTCCTTGCCATCTTTACCATCCTTCCATATATAGAAGTCACGCTTTGGATTGTCCTTAGAACTGCGGCTTTCAATAAACCACTTATGTTCGTCAGAAGTATGGTTAACCACCAAATCCATAACTATTTTAATACCCAGGCTATGCGCCTTATCAAGCATTTCATCAAAGTCCGCCATAGTTCCAAACTCTGTCATTATAGCTTCATAATCGCTTATATCATAGCCATTGTCATCATTAGGAGACTGATAAACAGGCGATAGCCAGATTACATTTATTCCAAGTTCCTTAAGATAAGGAAGTTTCTCTGTTATTCCCTTTAAGTCACCGATGCCATCACCATTGCTATCACAAAAGCTTCTCGGATATATCTGATATACTACACTTTCTTTCCACCAGGTTTTATTCATTTTATCTATATCTCCTTTTTATTTTATGCGTGATTAGCTTCACAGTACATCCCTATATCAAGCATTTAAACTATTGCCATATTTAGGTATATTTATAGAGTAATGATAAATGTATAAAAAGTCAATTAAAAGTTCTCAATATTCTACATATCCTCCGCAGTGCGATCCCTCGGAAAGCTTTTTTTGATAGGGAATTTCTGAGAAATTTCCTGTCAAACAAAAAAGCCACCTCCTAAGAAGTGGCTTATATTGTTTAATCAATTTTATGCTTCAACTTTAACGATCTCTTTCTTGTTGTAAGAACCGCAAGCCTTGCAAACTCTGTGAGGAACCATAAGCTCTCCGCAGTTGCTGCACTTAACAAGTGCTGGAGCACTCATCTTCCAGTTTGCTCTACGAGCATCTCTATGACCCTTAGAGCTCTTATTCTTTGGACAGATTGACATGTGAACACCTCCCTTATCAATACTTTATACATTGTATTCAAAAGGATTTATCACAGAGATAACAATCCTCGAATAAACAATAAATTTTCATACCTGATTATTGTACAGGTATTTAAATGATTTGTCAAGTATTATTTTACAAGAGCAAGTGTATCTTTTGCAATAGCAAGCTCCTCATTTGTAGGAATTACATATACTTTAACCTTGCTGTCAGGGAGTAGAAATAAGCATGTTCTTACCTCTTTCCTTATTGGCAGCATCATCAATCTTGATACCGAGATACTCAAGGTTTTCACAGATATCTTTTCTGGTAGTAGAGCTATTCTCGCCTACTCCAGCGGTAAATGCTATGGCATCTACACCGTTCATCGCAGCGGCGTATGCACCGATATACTTAATTACTCTATACTTAAAAGCATCGTTTGCAAGTTTTGCTCTTTCATTACCCTCAGCAGCAGCCTTATCAAGGTCTCTGAAGTCACTTGATACTCCTGAAAGTCCCAATACACCTGACTTCTTATTGAGGAGGTTGAGAATTTCATCTACACTCTTATTCTCGTGATTTGCTATGAACTGAATAACCGCAGGATCAATATCACCTGATCTTGTACCCATGATAAGACCTTCAAGCGGTGTAAGTCCCATAGAAGTATCTACACACTTTCCGTCAATGGACGCTGAAATTGATGAACCATTTCCAAGGTGGCAAACTATTACCTTTCTATGTCCCTCAGGAAGCTCGCCAAATCTGATAGTCTCAGCAGATACATACTTGTGGCTTGTTCCATGGAAACCATAACGGCGGATAGAGTACTTCTCATAGTACTCATAAGGGATTGCATACATATGAGCCTTAGCAGGCATAACCATACCAAAACCTGTATCAAATACGGCTACATTAGGAGTACCCGGCATAGCCTCTTCACAAGCTTCGATACCCATAAGATTGGCAGGATTGTGAAGTGGTCCAAGGTCGAAGCAGTCTCTTATAACCTTCTTAACATCATCAGTTACAATAACAGGATCACTGTAAACAGTGCCTGCATGAAGTACTCTGTGACCAATTGCAGCTATCTCTGAAACATTAGCAATTACGCCATGCTCCTTGTCTGTAAGTGCATCCATAACAAGCTTAACAGCTACTGTATGGTTAGGCATTTCGTGCTCAAGAACGAAATCATCTTTTCCTACGGCCTTATGTGTAAGAAGAGAGCCGTTGATACCTATTCTCTCACAGAGTCCCTTTGAAATAACTTCCTCTGTATCCATATCAATGAACTGATACTTAAGAGATGAGCTTCCACAATTGATAACTAAAATTTTCATAAACATACCCCTTTTTTGTTTTTTGTTTTTAGATTAAGATGTCAAGTACTTTTACACCTGTATCATATATATAAATCAGGTTATGTATTATAATCCCGATTCATTTCTAATTATTTGCTCTGGTAGTTAGCCATGAGCTATAACCAAAGATTACATCTGAGCCTGAACTGCTGTAATTGCAACTACACCAACTATATCACTTGCTGAACAGCCTCTTGAAAGGTCATTGACAGGTCCTGCAATTCCCTGTGTAAGTGGACCATAAGCCTCAGCCTTAGCAAGACGCTGAACTAATTTGTATCCGATATTGCCCGCATCAAGGTTAGGGAAGATAAGTGTATTGGCATGGCCTGCTACAGAACTGCCCGGAGCCTTAAACTCGCCAACTGAAGCAACAAGGGCTGCATCAAGCTGTAATTCACCATCAAGGGCAAGACCGGGATTCTCAGCCTTAGCTATCTTAGTAGCCTCCTGTACCTTGGTTACATCATCGTGTTTTGCTGAACCCATGGTTGAGTATGAAAGCATTGCTACTCTTGGCTCTGCTTCTACGAGAATCCTGAATGACTCTGCTGAGGACTTAGCAATGGCAGCAAGTTCTTCCGCATTTGGATTCTGATTAAGACCACAGTCAGAGAATACAAAGGTTCCCTTCTCTCCCATGTCACAGTTAGGAACTTCTACTATGAAAAATGAAGAAACAAGCTTGGTGCCAGGCTTTGTCTTAAGTATCTGAAGACTAGGTCTAAGTGTATCAGCTGTAGAATGGCAGGCACCTGAAACCAGTCCGTCGGCATCCTTCATCTTGATCATCATAACGCCGAAATAAGTATTGCTGGTTGTAAGAATCTTTCTAGCCTCTTCCTCTGTCATACCCTTGCTTTTTCTAAGTTCAACGAGGGCTGCTACATAGGCATCCAATTTATCACTATTTTCAGGATCAACTATTTTAGCACCTGCAACGTCAAAACCACCTTTTTTAGCATCTTCCAAGATTTTTTCTTCTTTACCAAGAAGAACAAGGTCTGCAATCCCTTCCTTAAGGACTGTATCAGCAGCCTCCAAAGTTCTCATATCCTCACTCTCAGGAAGAACAATCACCTTCTTAGATGATTTTGCTTTAGCTTTGATTTGGTCAATAAACGACATGACTTTTGCTCCTTTCAGATTATGTAAAAAAATTATTAGTATTGTTAAAATCGGAAAAACACTTTATAGTAAAATTCTATGAATAAAAATAATTTTTCCCACATTCTATTATAACCCCTTTATGAAAAAAACATACAAGGATAGTTGAGAAAAATATAAATATATTAGAATGATTGTAAAAAGATACAAATAATTAGGAGAGTTATGATAAATAATCGTAAAGTAGCTGCTATAATCGCAGAATATAACCCTTTTCACAACGGTCATGCCTACCATATCGCAGAGACAAAGCGAATAACAGGGGCTGACTATATAATTATTCTTATGAGCGGTAACTTTGTTCAAAGAGGTGAACCTGCCATAATTGATAGGTATCTAAGGGCGAAGTCTGCCCTATCATCAGGGGCAGATGCTGTATTTGAACTTCCTGTCACCGTATCAACAGGCAGCGCTGAGACCTTTGCTGACGGTTCAGCCGCTCTTGCACACAAGCTGGGAATAGTTGATTTTCTCTCTTTTGGAGCTGAGAATGAGAATATAGAGGAACTAATAAACTGTAGTAAATTCCTTGTTGAAAAAGAACATAATAACGACATCGTTAAACTCATGTCAAAGGGACTAACCTATCCTGAAGCAAGAGAAGCCTACCTTAGAAACACCGGGCATGAAAAAGAGGCTGATTTACTTAAGACTTCTAACAATATACTTGCTATAGCCTATCTAAACAAGCTTCTAAGGCTTAATTCGGCAATTACACCGGTTGCAATAAAAAGGGCTGAGGTCTTTCATGATGCCCAAATCATGCCTGAAAATAACTCCTTATTTGCTTCTGCGAAAGCTATAAGGGAAGATTTAAGGTCCAACTTCGGAAAAATAAGCAGCAAATATATTCCTGACTCTACTAAAGATATACTTAATCTTAACGGAAATTATATAAAGAACAATGATTTTTCCGATATCTTATTTTACAAGCTTGGAAGTATTATTTATATGAATGATAAGAATGCTGCAATACAAACTTTAATGAGTTACAGCGATGTAACTGAAGATATGGCAGGAAGAATATATAACTTATTTGGCAAGGTCACTAACTACGATGACTTTGCGGCTGCGCTTTGGTCCAAGAATTATACTTATGCTAGAATCGACAGGGTTTTATATCATATAATCGGTGGTATTACAAAAGAACTGATTGAATTAAACAAGCCTTTTGACTTTTGTCCATATATAAGGCCTCTTGCAATAAAAAGCGAAGCCTCTTTCATATTGAATGAGGTAGGCAGAGCCGTTAAAAACAACGACAATGTAGAGCTGATAAGCCGAATCGGCGATGCTAATAAACTACGAAATAAAGCAGCCATAGAAACCTTCAATACAACAAGGTTTATGACTGCTCTATATAATCAAATTTCATATAAGAACTACGGTATACAAAACTATAACGAAGCCTCTGAAAGTTTTATTTATTTTTTCTCTTAAACGAGAATCTGTCACTGAGGTCTACGAGTTCTTCTTCCTCATCCTCTTCGTCAAACTCATCATCTTCGTCATATTCATCATGGGCTCTGTCATCATCGTCAGAGTCCTCTTCTTCAAAGTCTCCCGGCTCAACTTTTACAGTGAATTTTTCCTCTTCAGATTCACTATCAGCATTTGCATCGTCATCATCTGAGTTATAGCCATTTACTTCTCTCGCCTCAAGTATCTGAGCATTTAACTCATCCCTATTGTTCTTCACAATTTCTAAATTGCTCTTCAAGGTGTCAATCACACTATTAGAACTCTCTATAGTCATCTTAAGATTATGAGACACCATTTTTTCAACTGCCCCTAACATTTCCTCGGCATAAGAAAGCGCACCTATTTTAATCTGCGCAGCCATCTCTTCAGCCTCTTTAATGATAGCATCTGCATCTTCATCAGCCTGTTCAAGTATTCTTTCGGCTTCTTTATCTGCAGCAACAACAACGGAATCTTCTTTTACAAGCTCCTGAAGCTGATTCCTTGCTTCTTCTTCAATTTGGGCAGCCTTGTTAGAGGCAGCTTTTAATATTTCGTTTTTTGCCTTTGTAATCTTATAAGCCTCTTCAAGTTCATTTGGCAATGTCTGCCTTAAATTGTCAATATAATTAAGGAGTTCATCCTTAGAAATCTTAATTTTATCCCTTGATAAAGGACCTGCATTGTGACTGTCAACAAAATCGGACATCTCGTCTATCATCTTAACTATTTTATTGTCTGCCATAACTTACTCTCCAAATTTATTTTTTTCTTAAGAACAAATGTCTGTTGTTTTTATATATTTTATCTTTTACAATTTTAAGGCCAAGATAATCTACATACGAAAAATCAGTATGTTTATTAGCCTCAACTATAATTATAAACTCATCATCAAGTATAGCCGAACCAACAAGTGCAGTCAAGATGCCTTGTTCTAATCCCTGATTATACGGAGGATCTACAAAAACAATGTCAAAACGCTTCTTTTCAAGTTCAAGCGCTCTTATACCTGATAAAACTTCAAGCTTAAGTATCATAGCCTTATCATTAAACTTGGTCTTATCAACATTTGCCTTAATACACTTAACCGCCTCATCTGATTTCTCCACAAAGGCTGCAAAATCAGCACCACGACTTAAAGCCTCTACACCTATCTGTCCACTCCCTGCATAAAGGTCAAGGAAATTTGCTCCCTCAACATAGCCCTGAAGCATATTGAACAAAGTTTCCTTTATTTGGTCAGAAGTCGGTCTTGTTTCAAGACCTTTTGGTGTAACAAGAGGTACACTTCTTGCTATTCCCGCAATAACTCTCATACTCCCCACCTTTTCTATAACTCAAAATCTTCTGCTTTAATTACTGACAAATCTTCGATAGTCGGTTCAGGCAGATATGACAATCTGTTAGCCTGACCTACAAGCATCTTCTCAAAGAGATTTCTTATACCTCTGGCATTACCAAATATTCTTTTACCCTGCTCATCCATTACAGCAAGATATTTACGCAATTTATCAATTGCATCCTCTTCAATCTTCATCTCCATCTTTTCAGCCATTGAATACATAATGGCAAGCAATTCGTCCTCATTATAGTCCTTAAATTCGATGAACTTATTAAATCTTGAAATAAGGCCTGTATTTGCCTTAAGAAAGACATCCATCTCCTTTGTATATCCTGCAACTATAACTACGAGGTCATCCCTATGATCCTCCATAAGCTTAACAAGAGTGTCGATTGCTTCAGAACCGAAGTCATTTGCCGCACCCGGTGCAGAAAGAGAATAAGCCTCGTCTATGAACAATACACCGCCTAAAGCCTTGGTAACAACCTCATTTACCTTAAGGGCAGTCTGACCGACATAGCCTGCAACCAAACCTGAACGGTCAACCTCTACAAGACCTCCTTTTGAAAGGACTCCCAGTTCCTTGTATATACCTGCTATAAGTCTTGCAACAGTTGTTTTTCCTGTACCGGGACTGCCCGTAAATACCATATGATAAGACATATCAGGCGAAGGAAGACCTTTTTTCTTTCTAAGCTGTCTGATATTGATTAGATTTATTAATGAATGAACCTCTTTCTTAACTTCTTCTAATCCAACCAGAGCTTCAAGCTCTGATACGAGTTCATCAAGCCTCCTATTCTTATCTTCTTCCTTAAACGGAATAGGCTCCACTACAGCTACCTTTGGAAAGTCCTCATTTGCGATAGTTCCTTCGTTTGCACCTACTTCTTTAAGTATTGGCACTACCTCATCAGTATCTTTATTCTCTACGCCATTCTTTCTAGGTTCATTTCCATAAAGCTCTCTCCCGGCATTGAAATGTCTCCCGATGCCTTACGGAAGAGATATCTGTCATTTATTCTCTCAGCCCTGTCCGAAATAAAAATAAAAGCCTGAACCGAATTATAATAGTCAACTATGAATTGAGGTAAATATTCATCTCTGTTTGAATTCAAATACGACATTGCAACTATTATATTTAGCACCATATCCATATAGGCACTTGACATATTCGAATTCTTTTCTCTATCACGAAGGGAGCAAAGCTGCATTATAATCGGAGGTGCTTTTACTACAGCTTCAGCCTGTCTTATTATCTCACCGCTTATATCCTCAACATCCGATATATCATACTGTTTACTGTCAGGAAGAGAAACAATGAACTTTACCTCATCATCCCCTAACTTCCCGCCATATATCGCAATATTGATTAAAAGTGACTGTATATATAAATCAAGTGTTTGAAAAATAGTCTTGTGGAGAATCTTTTCTGCCTGCATAAAGTAGCCTTCGCTCTCTAACTTATTGCAGAAACCCACAAGACTTCTATAGTTAGCCTTTGCAATATCAAAGACCTGTCCTGCGTTTGTGTACATATACTTCCCCTATCTTAGCTCATCATCTATAGAGTCATAACTTCTTCTCTATTACCAAATCCTTTGGAGTAAAATTTCCTTCCTCTATCATAACATTCATTTTTGATTTTGTCACTCATGCATTTTACAGTTTCTGAAGTAAGTTTTAAAATATCAGCATCACCTATGATGTCTCCGATATTAAATGCCATTTCTCCGCTCTGCCTTATGCCAAATACATCACCCGGTCCTCTAAGCTTCATATCTTCTTCTGCTATCTTGAAGCCATCGTTGGAGGTATTTAGTATATTAAGCCTTTCTAAGGCCTCTTTTGAATTATTTCCTGACATAAAAATGCAATAAGACTGAGCTCCTCCTCTGCCTATTCTGCCTCTTAACTGATGAAGAGAAGCAAGACCGAAACGGTCAGCATTTTCAATCATCATAACGGTTGCATTAGGCACGTTCACGCCAACTTCTACAACTGTAGTAGATACTAACACATCTATTCTACAAGCAGCGAATTCATCCATGATTTGATTTTTTTCTTCATTTTTCATCTTGCCATGGAGGCATCTAACCCTAATCTTATTACTGGTCAAAGATATTAGTTCTTCCGTGTAGCTTATTACATCTGAAAGCTCATCATTGTCTTCAGATTTCTCTATCATCGGACAAATGATATATGCCTGGTGGCCTTTCTTTACCTCATCTACAATGAACCTATAGGCAGTCATCCTATAATCCTCATCTACTACACAGTTTTTTATAGGAAGCCTGTCAGCAGGGAGTTCATTAACAATTGAGATATCAAGGTCTCCATAAAGTATTACTGCCAGAGTTCTTGGAATAGGCGTAGCACTCATAACCATGGTATGAGGCTCCTCACCCTTGTCCGCCAGTCTTTCTCTTTGTTTTACTCCAAAACGGTGTTGCTCATCCGTGATTACCAAGGCTAGCTTATCATAAACCACCTTTTCCTGAATGAGTGCATGGGTACCTATAATAATATCTGCTTCGTGCTTTTCTATTTTAGATAATGTTTCTTTTCTTTCTCTTCCCTTAACCGATCCTGTAAGTAGGACTACTCTTATTCCATAGTTTTCTAGAGCTGTAGAAAAGCTATCGTAATGCTGTCTTGCAAGTACTTCTGTAGGCACCATTACGGTGGACTGATAGCCATTTTTAGCTGTCAAAAGGCAGGCAAGCATCGCTATTACAGTCTTGCCCGAACCTACATCTCCCTGGACCAGTCTGTTCATTCTCTTGCCCGAAACAAGGTCAGATTTTACTTCTTCCCAGACTTTTTGCTGTGCATTTGTTAGAGCAAAAGGAAGGGAAGAAATAAAGTCTACCGCTGTAGAATTATCATTTATAATATATGAAGACGGAGTTTTTTCTCTTCCAAGCTTCAATCTGTCTATAGAAAGTGCGAAAAGAAAGAATTCATCAAACACCAGTCTTCTTCTTGCATCTATCAAAGTATTGTAAGACTTTGGAAAGTGTATTTCCTGCAAGGCATCCTTAAGAGAAATAAGAGCATTTTCATCCCTAATGTTCTTTGGCAAATAGTCTATATTAGAAGTTACCTCTGCAAGAACTTCTTTTAATGACTTTCTGAGGAGATTGCTGGTAACACCCTTTGTTAGATGATAAATAGGTTGAAGCACCTCAGTCTTTCTTCTATATTCTGCTTCAGTGAGTATTTCAGGCTGAACTATGTTAATGAACTTACCTTTTCTTACTACCTTTCCTCTGAATATCATGTGTACTCCCTTTTGAAGTTTTGACTTCATAAAAGGCATATTAAACCAGTTCAGTTCAATTTTTCCACTACCATCACTTACCTCACAGATTAAAATGCTCTTCCTTCCCATTTGTCTCAAAATAGGAATAGAGGAAGGCATGGCTGATATTACGGCTGTAGTTCCGCTTTTAAGTGAGTTAATTGGTATAATTTTATCGTATTTATCGTAGTTTCTTGGAAAGTACTTTAATATATCTCCCTTAGTAAATATATCTAACTTATTGAGTAGGGCGGCGGTTTTTGCTCCTATTCCCTTTATGGCGGTGATACTTTCTTCTAAAACCATAATCCCTCCTGTTTAAGCCTTGTACTCCCTTGCTTTTATTGCATCTATGTTTACCTGATTTTTCACCTCTTCAAGCGAGTTAAATTTCATTTCAGGTCTGATAAAGTCTAAGAGTTTTACCTTGGCAAAGTGTCCATATACATCTCTGTCAAGCCCAAAAAGCCAGGTTTCCACACCAACTGTATTATTATCACTTACAGTAGGCTTCACTCCTATATTGGTTATCCCTCTGTATGTCTTAAAGTCAAGCTCAGTATCTGAAACATAGACACCAAACGGAGGCAGCAACTTATTATCTTCAGGTCTTATATTGATAGTAGGCATCCCTACTGTATGTCCAAGATGATTACCATGTATAATCTCACCTGAAAATGAAAACTCTCTTCCAAGAAGTTCATTTGCTTCTCTTATCTCACCTTTTTTTATCAGATTACGGATTCTAGTGCTTGAGATTATCTCCCCATACATTTTTTTCTTTTCTATAACCTTTAATACATATCCATAGTCTTTGCTTCTTTTTTCAAGAAGGTTTACATCACCAAGTCTATCTTTACCAAATCTAAAATCCGTGCCTACAACCAGCATTTTAGCGTCCAGCTTATCATGAATAATTGTTTTTATAAATTCATCTGCATCAGTATTAATAGTTTCCTTAGTAAAAGGATAATCTATCATATAATCAAAGCCTGAATCTTTCATCAAATTTATTCTCTCAGCACCGGTTTCTATTACTTTAAATTCTTTGTTAGAGAGTATGCTAAGAGGATTCACATCAAAAGTGAATAGAACCTTTGTAAGACCATTTGTACTTAATACAATATCAATAAGTTCTTTATGACCTAAGTGTAAACCATCAAATTTACCCAGTGTAACCACAGTATTATGTAACTTAAAGTCACTACCCTTTATATACTCCATATCTCCCACCTTAAAACATCTTATCTATTTTAAATCCTTCTACATCCCCATTATAGCTGTAAACAGCCTTAAATTCTCCCTTATCGTTATACATCCTGAATTTTTCACCGTCCTGAGGCTGCAATGAGTGAAAGTCTGGACTAATCGCTTCAGCCCTTATGATACCCCCATTTTCAAGCAATACTGAGGCATATCCGCCCACATCAACTCTTCTTAGATTCTTGAATACATCCTCTATAGGAATGATGATCTCTGATATTCTGTTCTCTTTAACCAGTTTCTCTATATCACCCAGCTTATAACTGTTCTCAAGGCAAAATTCTCCTGTTTTTGTTCTTAATAGGCTTTTCATTGCTGCCTTACAGCCCAATTCATTACCTATATCCTTACACAAGGTTCTAATGTAAGTTCCCTTTGAACAATCAACCACAATTGTAGCTTCTCTGTTAGGGATGTCTATATTTTTAATTTCGATATCGTAAATAGTTATCTCACAAGGTTTACGCTCTATTACCTTACCTTCCCTGGCAAGCTCATAGAGGCGTTTTCCTCCTACCCTCTTTGCAGAATACATAGGCGGCGTCTGAAGCTGCTTGCCTACAAACCCTGATATTACCATAGAGAGATTATCCTCAGCCAGTTTTTCCTCATACCAGTCATCAGAAAAGCTCGTTTCTTCAATAATTTCCCCTGTAACATCCTCTGTATCTGTAGCTATTCCAAACTTTATTACAGCTATGTACTGCTTTTTATGGTCAGTCAGTAACTCACATAGTTTAGTTGCCTTGCCTATACACATAGGCAGCACACCTTCGGCTGCGGGATCAAGTGTCCCCGTATGACCGATTTTGCGCTGCCTAAGAATTCCTGTTAACTTAGATACTGCATCTCTTGAAGTAAATCCTACTTCTTTATATACATTTATAATTCCGTTTAGCATTAAATATAACCCTTTTCAAGTAACTGAAATTGCAGTTGCTTTGTAATATTATTGATTACATCATGTACTTTTCCGCTAGTAATGGTACATCCTGCAGCCATCTTATGACCGCCTCCTCCAAAAAATGATGCAACCTTACTCACATCAAGATCTGGGACTGCACTTCTCATACTCACCTTGTAGGTGTGAGGCTCTTTTTCATGAATAAAAACAGCCACCTTCACACCCTCTGTAAGCCTTAGCTGGTCAATAATTCCACCTAAATCACTATTACTTACCATATAAAAATCGAGTTCTTTTTGAGTGACATAGGAGACAATTCCTACTCCATCCCACAATAAAAGACTTTCCATAAGGCATCTTCCAAGCACCTGATTCTGTTTATATGTCCTTGAATAGAAATTGTGGTCAATAATACCGGCAAAGTCAATGCCCTTAGCCATAAGTTCACCCGCAATCTCCATTGTACGCTTTGAAGTACAGCTATGATGAAAGACTCCTGTGTCATGTATTATACCGGTATAAAGACAAGTAGCCACATCCTTTGTAATCAACTCCACATCCATCATCTCAAAAACAATTTCACAGGTAGAGCTAAGCGTAGGTAATATGAAGTTCTCATCAGCTACTCCCTTGCTTGTTATATGATGGTCAATACATATGGTTTTCTTTGCAGTCTCAAAAAGCTTTGATACAACTCCTATTCTGTCGATATCACCTAAGTCCATCATAAAGAACACATCATAGACCTTGTCCTCAACCTCGTTTTTAATAATATCAGCACCCGGAAGATCTATAAACTCACGTCCGATAGGCTCAAGGTATACATCAATTGTCTTACCCGTATGTTTAAGATAATTATACATTGCGAGAGTAGAGCCTGTGCAATCCCCATCAGGATTGACATGCCCTGCTATAGCAATAGTTTCTGCATCCTTTACAAGGTCTAAAATATGTGTCAAATCATAATTTCCAACAAACATAGTGTCTCCCCTCTCAGGAATGTCTATACCTCTTCTTCATCAGAGTCATTGACATTATCTTCGTTTTTTGGTTTAACCTGATCAATTAGTGCAGACATGTGCATTCCATATTCAATTGAAGTATCTAACTGGAACCTAAGTTCAGGTGTATTCCTCAAATTGATACTTTTTGCAAGCTGGCTTCTAAGATACGGCATTGCACTTTTAAGTCCTTCCAAGGTATCTTTTTGCTTTTTCTCATCTCCAAGTACGCTTACAAATACCTTGGCTGTTTTAAGGTCAGGAGCTACTTCAACATCTGTTACTGAGGTGAGTGAGCTTACCCTCGGATCTTTAACACCCATGCGGATAAGTTCACCCAAAGCTCTCTGAACCTCGGAATTTATTCTGACATTCTTAATACTGTTTTTACGCATTTTAACTCCTTGGTACTTCTACCATCTGATAAAGCTCAACCTTATCTTCCTCTTTTACATCATTGAATTTTTCAAATACAAGACCACATTCATAGCCTGCATTTACTTCCTTGACATCATCCTTGAATCTCTTAAGGGAAGCAAGATTTCCTTCAAATATAAGATCCTTATCTCTTGTAATCCTAGCCTTGCAACCTCTTACTATCTTACCGTCAAGTACGAATGAACCGGCAATATTACCGATACCTGACGCCTTAAATACCTGTCTGATTTCAGCATGTCCTATTACCTTTTCTTCGTAAATAGGCTCAAGCATACCCTTCATCGCAGACTCAACATCGGAAATGATATTGTAAATAACCTTGTAGAATCTTACATCTACCTTTTCTCTGTCTGCAGTATCCTTGGCAACAGCATCCATTCTTACATTGAAGCCGATTACAATTGCATTTGATGCACTTGCAAGAGAAATATCAGACTCATTGATTGCACCTACAGCACCATGTATAATTCTAATCGCTACCTCATCATTGTTTAACTTGATAAGACTCTGCTTAATTGCCTCAACAGAACCCTGTACGTCAGCCTTAATTATAACATTAAGTTCCTTAACAGTTCCCGCCTTAATCTGGTCAAAGAGACCGTCAAGTGAAAGTTTCTTCCTACTCTCATCTATAAGCCTTGCCTTATCCTGTGCTATAAAGGTCTCTGAAGCTGCCCTTGCTTCCTTGTCATCCTTGAAGCAAAGCATGGTATCACCTGAGTTAGGAACTCCATTAAGTCCTAAAATCTCAACAGGTATAGATGGACCTGCCTCAGATACATTGTTTCCCTTATCATCAAGCATGGCTCTAACCTTACCAAATGATGAACCTATAGATATGGAATCACCTACATGTAAGGTACCCTTTTGTACAAGAACAGTAGCCACAGGACCTCTGCCCTTATCAAGACTAGCCTCGATAACTATACCTCTTGCACTCCTGTTTGGATTAGCCTTATATTCGGCTACATCTGCAGTTAAGAGCACCATTTCAAGAAGCTGTTCAATACCTTCTTTGGAATGTGCTGAAACAGGCACGAATATGGTAGAGCCACCCCAATCCTCAGGAATGAGTTCATACTCAGTAAGCTCCTGCTTAACCTTATCTACATTTGCACTTGGCTTATCTATTTTATTGATTGCTACAATTATTTCAATTCCTGCAGCTCTCGCATGGTTAATAGCCTCAACTGTCTGTGGCATCACACCGTCATCTGCAGCTACAACAAGTATAGCTATATCTGTAGACTTTGCTCCACGCATACGCATAGCAGTAAACGCTTCATGTCCCGGTGTATCAAGGAAGGTAATCTTTCTTCCATTGATGTTAACCACAGAAGCACCGATGCTCTGTGTAATACCACCCGCCTCACGGCTGGTTACATTTGTAGAACGGATTGCATCAAGAAGTGAAGTCTTACCATGGTCAACGTGTCCCATTACGCATACAACAGGAGGACGCTTAATCATAAGTGACTCATCTTCTTCATCTTCCTTAAGAAGCTCAGCTACAAGGTCAACAGGCTCCTCAAGTTCACAAATGATGTTATATTCTAAAGCTATTTCTTCAGCTTCTTCAAAGGTGATGTCCTGAGTTACGGTATACATCTTGCCCTGTAAGAAGAGTTTTTTAATAATAGCTGAAGGCTGAACCTTCATCTTATCTGCAAGCTCCTTAATAGTCAAGGTATCAGGAATAATGATATTCTTGATTGTATCTTCCTCAGCAGGCCTAGCTACTACTTCTGGCTTGATAAATGCACCCTTTCTGTTAGGATCTTTCTTCTTTCTGTGTGCTACGTTGTCGTCATCATCAATGCTTGAGAGGGCTTTATTCTTGTCAAAGCGCTTACCAAGGTTCTTTTCTGCACGCTCTCTCTCCTTAGCCTTCTCACGCTCTCTCTCACGCTCTCTATCACGATTGCCTGTCTTTGTTACAATGCGCTCTTCTCCGCCTGCACTGCTCTGATTTCTACCCTGTCCACCTCTTGCCTGTGGGCCTCTTGCACCGGCATTACCTCCTGTACGTGAACCACCTGCAGGAGTTCTTTTATCATTTGAAGAATTTCCGTCTTTATTAAATGGCTTATCACCTCTACCTGACTGTGATCTGTCAGAATTTCTGTTTCCTCTGAAACCTTCATTATTTCTATTCTGACCTTCGCCCTGTCTCTGACGGTTATCCCTGTTACCATCTTTTGAATTATCTCTTGAGCCCTGAGCTTATCACCTCTTTTTCTGTCGCCAAACTTCTGAGACTTGTTTCCTGAAGACTGTGCACCACCCTTTGGAGATAGTGCAGCTGCCTGGCTTGCTTTCTTTCTGGCAAACTCAATTGCAGCTTCTTCCGGAGACAGGCTACGAGTTTCAGGCTCTTTAATGCTCTCAGGCTCTTTAACCTCAGTATCGTGAGATTCCTTAGCCTCTTTTTTATGCTCTTTTGCCTTAGTTTCCTTAGGCTTAGCTTCCTTAGACTTTAACTCTTTTCCTTTTACTTCTGTCTCATCAGAGGTAACCCTAACAGATTCATCTTCCTTTGCTGGCGCTTCCTTTACTTTCTTTGCCTTTGGTGCAGTTTCCTCTTTATCAGCAGCCTTTTTTGCCTCAGTTTCAGCAGAAGCTTTTTTTGCCTTTCTTTCAGCGGCTTCACGAACTTCAGGAGGTCTACCGTCAAAAGTCTGTTCAATCTGCTTTTCTGCAGGAGCAGCCTTTACTCTCTTTGGCTTAGGTTCCGCCTTTGCCTTAGGCTTTTCCTTTTTAATAGTATCAGGGGCATACTCCATACGAGCAACCTTCTCTTCTTCATCACTGAGCACGCTATTCATGTTCTTCACATTTGCGTAGCCCTTTTCTTTGAGGAAATCAACAATTTCCTTACTCTTCTTATTTATTTCAGCAGCCAACTCACTTACTTTCATTTTAGACATTTTATCGCCTTTCCCATTTAATAGCTAATTCAATATGTTTAAGATAGCTTTTGCAAACCCTTCATCAAGCACAGCCATTGAAGCTTTCAGTGCAGAGCCAGTTGCACTTCCAAGTTCGGCCTTGGTCTTATAAAATCTAAGCTCTACCTTGTGGTGATTGCATCTGTCAGTGAATTTTTCTTAGTATTGTCTGACGCATCTTCAGCAACTATTACCAGAACAGCCTTTTTGGCATAAATAGCATTTTCAGTAAGAAATTCACCAACTGCCAGCTTTCCTGCTTTTCTAGCTAGTCCCAAGTAAGATAATACCTTATCCATATTCACCTTCCTATATTGATTGCAATTCTTCAATAAGCCTATCATATACTGTGACAGAAACCTGTGTCTTAAACGAACGATCCAGCCCTTTTGACTTTTTAAGACTCTCAAAGCAACCTGAATCTTTACAAATATAAGCACCTCTGCCATTTTTTCTGCCTGTAGGATCTAATTCTATCTCTCCCTCTTTTGTCTTCACTATCCTAATCAGATCCTTTTTATCTTTTACGCTTTTGCAAGCTATACAAGTTCTCTGTGGATTATTCATCCTCTACCTCTTTATTCGGATAATATCTGTGATTCACTCTTAATATCAATCTTATATCCGGTAAGCCTTGCTGCAAGCCTTGCGTTCTGTCCTTCTTTTCCTATTGCAAGTGAAAGCTGTGAGTCAGCCACAACAACCTTGGCAGTCTTTTCTTCAGGATTTGCTTCTACGGATATAGCTCTTGCAGGAGATAGAGCATTCATGATAAACACTCTAGGATCCTCGCTCCATACAACTATATCTATCTTTTCACCTCTTAGCTCATCGACCACAGCCTCAACTCTGGAACGATTTACACCTACACAGGCTCCTACCGCGTCTACTTCAGGGTTGTTGGAGTAAACCGCTATTTTAGTTCTTGAGCCCGGTTCTCTTGAAATACTCTTTATTTCAACAGTGCCATCCTTAATCTCTGTAACCTCTGATTCAAACAGTCTCTTAACCAGGTCAGGATGCGTTCTCGAAACTGTTATTCTTGGTCCCTTAGAAGTATCCTTAACTTCTACAACATAGAGCTTAATTCTCTCTGTTGATCTAAATCTCTCAGTCTTAACCTGTTCAGCTTCAGAAAGGAGAGCATCTACCTTTCCAAGATTTATACTAATGTTGTTTCCTGTGTATCTCTGTACTATACCAGTAACTATATCATGTTCTTTGGCGAAATACTGATTGTAAAGAACCTTTCTTTCTTCTTCCCTAATCTTCTGCACTACAACCTGTTTAGCCTTTTGAGCTGCAATTCTTCCAAAATTCTTAGGAGTTATTACTACATTTACTATCTGTCCCTCAACCGCATTGGGGAATGTAGCCTTTGCTTCATCAAGACTTATCTGAGCGATGGGATCCTCCACAGTCTGGACAACCGTTTTCTCTGCAAGTACAGTTACTTTTCCATTCTCTCTGTCAATAGTAACCTTTACATTGTCAGACTTACCAAATTCATCCTTGCAGGCAACAAGAAGTGAATTCTCAACCGCTTCAAGTATTACTTCCTTGCTTATGTCATTTGGTTTTTTTCAAGCTGGTCGAGAGCTGCTATCAGCTCCATGCCGCTATCAGGCTGCTCTTTTTTTCTCATTTTCTAATTACCTCCCTTAAACTTTATCAGAAATCAATGGCTAACCTTATTAAGGCTATGTTTTTTTCTTACAAATGTTGTCTTCGTACTTCCTTCAAAACCTAGTGTTACAGTATCCGCATCATAGGCCTCTAATGTTCCGGAGAATTCTTTCTGGCCTTCCAGAGCCTTGTAGAGCTTTACTTCAACCTCTTCACCAAGGCTTCTTTCAAAGTCCTTATCTTTTTTTAGAGGTCTTCCAAGTCCGGGAGAACTGATTTCAAGTATGTAGGATTCCTCAATGAAATCTTCCTTATCTAAAAGATCTGAAAATTCACGGCTTACCTTTTCACAGTCATTTACCGAAAATCCCCCTTCTTTGTCAACATAGGCTCTAAGAAACCAGTTGGAACCTTCTCTTACAAACTCGACATCAACCAACTCATAATTGTTCTTGGTTATTATCGGTAAAATAAGTGCTTCAGCCTTTTTTTCATAGCTTTCTCTTTTACTCATAATTCTCCTTTATCGCATAAAAAAAGCGAACCTCTAACGGTTCACTTCCTAAAAGTAATAGCCTGTAGGGGAATCGAACCCCTGTTTCTGCCGTGAGAGGGCAGCGTCTTAACCCCTTGACCAACAGGCCTTATAAATATGTGTTGATTGACAACGAAGATAAGTATACATTATTGAAAAATAATATGTCAATAGGTTTTTAAATTTTTTTTTAGCGGTCATCCCTGCTCTCAAGATCTTTTTCAAGTCCTTCAAGATATGGCACTATCACCTTGCCTGCTACATCTAAATAATAACCCTCTAAAAACTCATCTCTTTTGACGCTCTTTCTTCCACCATTTACAGCTCTATCCCAATATTTCTTAATTTCCTTAAACGATGCGTAATAGTATTCATCAGTGTCTGAAAAAAATATCAGCATAAAGGCTACTCCGCCTTGGGCTTCAAAGTCTTCCATAAAATTCACCTGATGCTCGTGTATGTTTTGTAGTGGAAAGGTCTGCTTGCTACATTCTTTCGCATCAAAGCAGATTGGAATCCCCTGTACAACACCAATATAGTCCACAGTACTCTTGCTGTCAAAGTAGGCGAGGGTAATCTGTCCTTTATCATTTATATTTACAGGGGTAATTGGAGTTGGAACCTTCTGAACAAGAGCAAGTCCCTGTTCTCTGTATTTATCATTGGTCATATTTATAAGAGTCTCAAGCAAAGAGCCCCTTAAACCTCTGGAATTCCAAGATGGCATATTTTCTCCTTCATATATCTTGCATGAACTACACCTGCTAATCGCCATTAAATAAGCGCTTTTGCTGAAAAACAGTTAAACCTGCTGAATATCACATTTCTTTATCCATTCTGCTTTTCAAATCTTACACAATCAAGCTTCTTTATATCCGTATCACTATGAACGAAGTTTATACTTTCCCTCTCTAACGCGTTGATACTTTAGTGTAATAAATCAAAACCTGATATATCTTATTATCCTACATCCAAGATGTAATGCTCAAATATCAAATCCCAGCTTATTAGCAACCTTCATCAGCCTCACAGGCAAATCAGCCTTAAAGCTCTTTCCGCTTAAATAAGCAAATTCATCATCTATTTCAGGAAATTTTATTTCATAAGAATGTAGTAACTGGCTGTTAAGCCCCATTCTTCTATAGGTTGTATTTTCTGATTTGAGTCCGTATTTGCCATCTCCTATCACCGGATAGCCAAGGAATGATAGGTGCGCTCTAATCTGATGGCTTTTGCCGGTAATAAGCTTCACCCTTAACAGGCTGTGACCCAAGCTGACCTTTAGAACTTCATAGGCTGTCTTTATATAATCCGCACCTTGCACCTTGTCTTTATATATTCTAACAGTATTGTGGCTATCATTTTTAAGAAGATAGGCTTCGGATGTAATATTTTCTTTCATCTCTCCCTTAACAATGGTGAGATAGTACTTTTCTATCTTTCTGGTTTTGATTATATTAGAAAGAAACCTAAGTCCTGAAAGTGTCTTTCCGGCAAGAATTATTCCACTTGTATTTCTATCAAGCCTGTTTGCTACAGCAGGCTTAACAGTAACAAGGTCATTTGCACTTAGACTCCCTGATTTGATTAGATAACTTATAAGCCATTCATTCATGGAGATATCTCCAAGTTTTGCTATCTGAGAAAGCACATTTACAGGCTTATTAAGTATGATTATGTCTCTATCTTCATAAATGACCTTCGGCTCGTCATATTCCCACTTCAGATTCTTTAAGCTGTCATACAATGAATTGTCTTCCTGAACCTCGTTCTCATCCTCTGCAGTTGCCACATATTCTCTGTCGGCAGCCTGTGAAATAGTAACTTTCCCTCCAAACTTAATCACGGTATCATCCGAGAGGAAAAGCTTAACTTCATCATCTTCCTTTAGAATTCGCTTCCTGCCGCTTTCCTGCCGTTAAGCACTATGTTCTTCTTCCTTAGCATCTTATATATGAAGCTCGCAGGAGCCTCTTTTAAGAACTTCATAAGATACTTATCAAGTCTTCCACCTGCTTCTATATGCTTTATTTTAAGTAATATCATTTATTAGTTACCTTTTCATTTATCACACCGTAAAGTATTCCATACTCTCAGTAAAACTCTTAATCTCATCCATATCTGTTTCTGATGCCTTTTTCTCAGGAAATGCTCTTACAAACTTCTCCATATCATCAAAAATAACTAAGTTTTCACTTCTGCCTTGATTTTTAATGTGTTTATCTATATAAGCCTTAGCTGTATCTATTCTTTTCTTGTAATCGTATTCATTACGAGCTGTAGTACCATCTTTTCCTTTATAAGCTATAACCCTACCCTTAAACACTGCTATAAGGTCAAGATGCATTACATGTTCAGAAGACGTAAATACAGGTGAATACAGCAAAATTCCCTTTCCTTCAATGCCCTCTTTTACTTTAAGCAAATCTCTATCTTTCATTTCTTTATATGGCATAAGAATGAAAAATGTAGCTAGGCTCCTCCCTACAGGAAGTACAAACAATAAGGCTAGCACAGAGAATATATTTTTTGCCTGCATTTTATTGAGAAATAATCCAATTATAAAAATAATAACTGCAGCCAACACGTTTAAGGCTACATTCAAAAGCAGTTTACGCTTTCTAAAAGTAAGATACCCTTTTTCAAACTTATTATATTTCTTCATTTGATTCTTGCTCCAATTATACCTCATTACATAAATCATTACTCTACAAGGCCCAAATTAATGACTACCACCATTACCATATCTTACTGATAAAATCATAGTTTGACTAAGCATTACATCTTAAGTCCTTTTATTTCATCCTCGCTAAGCTCCCTTACCTCGCCTAATACCAAATCACAATCAAGAGTAAGGCTTCCCATTTGAAGCCTTTTGAGGTAGATAACCTCATTATCTACAGCCTCAAACATACGCTTTATCTGATGAAACTTGCCCTCAGATATAGTAACTCTTGCAGTGAATTTTCCTTCATTATCACAGATTTCAAGTCTTGCAGGCTTGCTGATAAAATCTCCCAAATCCAAACCCTCTGCAAAAGCCTCTATGTCTGACAGTTTTAGAGGATGCTTAAGTTCTGTAAAATATACCTTATCCACATGATTTTTAGGCGATAACAACTTTGTGATTAAGCTCTCCGTCATTAGTGATAAGCAACAATCCTTCCGTATCCTTATCAAGCCTTCCTACAGGCGAGAGTTCGTCAAACCTCGGGCAATCTATACCTGTTTCCTTAAAAACATCCATAACAGTCTTGGTTTTACCCTTTTCTGTAGAGGTGATTACCCCTTGTGGCTTGTTCATCATATAGTAATAATATTCTACATAGCCTACTTTCCTGCCATCTAAGCAAACTACATCATTATCTGTGTCGACCTTTGTATCAGGACTTTTAACAATGACTGTATTAACTGTTATTCTACCTTTCCTTATATACTCCTTCACCTTGCTTCTGGTTTCAGAAGTCATATCAGAGAGGTATTTATCAAGTCTTATAGTTTTTGACATTGGTTACTCCGTTCATCATCATTCTTAAAATTATCCATATATTTTTATTCCATCTTTCAATATTTCTTCCAACAACTCTACATTATCCTTTAATCCTGCAACTTCTATTACATCCACCTTTTTATGTAACGAATTTCTTATCTCCTCCACCAAGCCAAAAAAATTTTTAAAACCTTTAATTTCTGTAGAAATCAATAAATCTACATCACTATCATCTTTTGCCTTGCCTTTTAGCGTAGGAACCAAAAAGATAACAAAAATTAATTTTATATTTATCAAATATTTCTGAACACTTACGGCTTATGTATTCAAGGTCTACAATTCCATGTTCCTCATCAATAGGGTTAATTTGAGATAATTTCTCATAAATATAATTATATTTTAAATTTTCCCTTTTATCTAAGTCATTTTTCATATGATTTATATGAACGCAGGGAAATCCCTACAATACCAGCTGCTTGTTGTTGGGTTAATTTCTTATCTATTCTTATACTCTTCAAATCTTTCATATTTTGCACCTCTATAAATAATATAGTGCATTATTTGCACTTTCATAAAACAAAGGTGCAATTATTGCACTTTCATAAAACAAAGGTGAATTATTTGCATCTTTATTGTTATTAATAGTGCAAAATCATTACATCATCCTCCAGCCCGCAAAATACTTATTTTTTACGGTAGTGCCTGACAGCTTACCAAAGCCAAGAGGAAAGCCATTTATCCCTATCAGAATAAATTCCCCTTTTTCTGCCTTATCAAGTCCGTTCTTTACAAGTTCATCTTTGGTAACCTCTATGGTTTCACACTTAAGGTACTTAATTACTCTATCATCATTTGCGTCCAAATCAAGAAAATATTTAGATTCAGCCTTAGTTCTAGACATAGCAAAAGGCTCACTTGGCTCAAATCTACCTTTTTTCCTATCACCTATATAAAGCCCATTCCTAAGTATTCTAAGCCCGGATACATCAGGCAGTCCTTCAGGAATGAGATATAGCTTATCTCCATGTAGTTCAAGCCTTGTAAGTTCATCATCCTTTAAGCCCCAGCTCTTTAAGAAGACTTCTTCCTCCTTCGTGAGTTTAACCTTCTTGACATTAGTATCAAAATACTGTGGGAAACTCTGTCTTTTCTTATGAAGCAGACAGAGAAAATGCCCCTCTCCTTCCATCCTGTGAGGCCAGATACGGACAGCTCCCTTAATCTCTTCTCTTTCAGAGCCAACCCATTCAGGGTGTCCATTATCAAAACCCTCATAATCTTCATTTATCGATACAACTTCAAGTTCAGGAAATATAGTCAAAATATAGTCAATTGTACCCTCATTTTCATCAGGTGAAAATGTACAGGTAGAATATAGCAGATATCCATCATCAGCAAGCATATTTACTGCATTAGGTAAGATATCCTTTTGTAAATCATTGTAATAACCTGTGCCATACTGTTCCCAGTTCTTTATAATGGCAGGCTCTTTTCTAAACATGCCCTCACCTGAACAAGGTGCATCTACAAGGATTTTATTAAAGTAACCCTTAAATATATCACTTAAATTCTTTGGAGTTTCACTGGTAATCAGCGCATTCTTAATACCGAACACTCCCAAGTTTTTAAGCAGAGCCTTTGCCCTTGTTGCAGATATATCATTTGAAACGAGCACACCCTTTCCATATAACTTAGCTGCAAGTTCCGTACTTTTGCCACCCGGAGCGGCACAAAGGTCTAAGACCCTGTCACCAGGATTTACCTGAAGTATATTGGCAGGAGTCTGAGCAGAAGGCTCCTGTATGTAGTAAAGCCCCGCATAATAATAAGGATGCCTTGTTGCAGCAAATACATTAGCGTCAAAATAATAACCATTGTCTATCCAGGGAATCTTATCCATCTTAACCACAGAAAGTCTCTCCCATTCATCAGGAGAGACCTTGGTTCTGTTTAATCTTAGACCCTGCAAAGGACTTTTATTATAGCTTTCAAGGAAATTGTCATAATCCTCACCAAGCAGGTTTTTAATTTTGCTTAAAAAGCTTTCAGGTAAATTAATCATCTATACTACAAATTCCTTTCCGGCAGGCTTTGGCTTCTATAACCCTCTGATATATTATCTAATTCTTTGCTGAACTTAAAGAGGGTGTTTAAGTCATCTTTTGCATATATATCATAAAACTCTTTTTGAATCTTAGCTACTTCCCTGTCATTGGCAACCTTATAGAGGTTCTGAATATTGTTAAGTATCTGAGATACAATGCCGGCCTTTATTCTAAATGAATTCTGCGCATCCACAATCTCATTTCTGATTGCAGACATCTCAGTATCAAGCTGAACTATAGCAGCAGCCGCATTTTTAAGCCTCTTAGACACAGTTTCAGGCATATTGCCCTTATACTTATACTGCAGGGAATGCTCTATAATAGCCCAGAAGTTCATTGCCAGTGTTCTAATCTGAATCTCAAGCTTAACTGTCTTTTTTCCAGCCAAAGTCTCTACATTATATGAGCCCATCAAATGATAGCTTCTGTAGCCACTGCTTTTCTGATTGCTTATATAGTCTTTTTCCTCATGTATTTGAATATCAGAACGGCTTTTAATCATTTTAATAACATTGGCGATATCATCCTCAAACTGACAGATTATTCTAATACCGGCAATATCTTCAATTCTGTTTTCTATATCATAGAGTGGAATTCCTTTTTTCTGTGCCTTTTCAATTATGCTTGAAATCCTTTTCACTCTTCCTACTACCTGTTCAATGGGAGAATACATTCCCATTGCCCTATACTCCTCGGTTATATGATTTAGTTTTACAACCAGCTCATCCACCGCAAGTCTGTAAGGTGCCAAAAATTCACTCCACATCGTTGTTTCCATAGATAACCCAACCTTTTTATTTACTCAAAATACTGAGAATTTTGTATATCTTTTGCAAGTTATTACCGCAGTCTGTCTTAATTCTTAAAGCTATGTATAGGAGCCGGTATCCTACCTCCTCTGTTGATAAACTTTTCACAAGAAAAACCATTTACAGGCATAATTGGAGCATAACCTAAAAGTCCTCCAAATTCAGCCTGTTCACCAACATCTTTTCCTATCACCGGTATAAGCCTTACGGCAGTTGTCTTCTGATTTATCATACCTATAGCCATCTCATCTGCTATAATTCCAGATATTGTCGCTGATGAAGTATTGCCTGGAATTGCTACCATATCGAGTCCTACTGAGCAGACACAGGTCATTGCTTCAAGCTTTTCAATGGTTAATGCACCATCAAGCACAGCATTTATCATCCCCTGATCTTCACTCACAGGAATAAAGGCACCACTAAGACCTCCTACATAAGAAGAAGCCATCACTCCGCCTTTTTTTACCTGATCGTTAAGGAGGGCAAGTGCAGCAGTAGTTCCCGGAGCTCCTGCGTGTTCAAGTCCCATTTCACAGAAAATATCAGCAATTGAGTCACCGATAGCCGGAGTTGGTGCAAGTGAGAGGTCTACTATACCGAAAGGAATACCAAGCCTTTTCTCAGCCTCAAGTGCTACAAGCTGTCCTATTCTTGTTATCTTAAAAGCCGTCCTCTTAATCTTTTCGCAAAGAGTGCCAAAATCATCCCCTTCAGAGTGTTTAAGTACTGCCCTCACCACTCCGGGACCGCTTACACCGACATTTATTATCTTGTCTGCTTCTGTAACTCCGTGGAAAGCTCCTGCCATAAAAGGATTGTCATCCGGTGCATTACAGAAAACAACGAGCTTCGCACAGCCAATTGAATCTCTGTCCTTGGTAAACTCTGCTGCCTCTTTAATGATTTCACCCATCAGCTTTACAGCATCCATATTGATGCCTGTACGGGTTGAGCCTAAATTCACAGAACTGCAGATGTGCTCTGTTTCTTTGAGAGCCTTAGGGATAGACCTGATTAAGAGATTATCGGCAGGTGTACTTCCTTTGCACACAAGGGCGGAATATCCACCTATGAAGTTAACCCCTGTTGCCTCTGCTGCCCTGTCAAGAGTCTTAGCAATTGAAACAAAATCATCTTCTGTTTTGCAGGCAGAGTTACCAACTATTGCAATAGGTGTAACCGATATTCTCTTGTTCACAATAGGGATACCAAATTCCTTGCCTATCTCATCACCTGTTTTTACCAAATCCTTTGCGGTCTCGGTAATCTTCTTATAGATATTCTCATTTAACTTATCTAAATCATCAGTTATACAGTCTAAGAGGCTAATTCCAAGTGTTATGGTACGCACATCAAGGTGCTCATTCCATATCATTTCATTTGTCTCAAATACCTCTCCTAAAGTAATCATCGCTTCCTCCTAATCAACCCGCTTTTTAATGTAAGCGTCTAAAGTTTAAGTCCCCTAAGATGCAAGATTCCTGCATCCGGCTTTACAGTAATAATAAAAATATATATTTAGTAAAGCTTAGATACGATGCATCTTGTCAAAGATCTCTTCACGCTGAATATTTGCCTTAAGCCCACACTCCTCACCAAGCTTCATGAAACCGTCAACCACAGACGCAAAGTCATCGTCAAATCCGGTCACATCAACTATTATCATAAGGTTGAAGAATCCACCTACAAGAGTCTGAGAGACATCAAGTATGTTGATTTGTTTTTCTGCAAGAAAATTGCATATTTCAGCAAGCTTTCCCACACTGTCTTTTCCTACTGCTGTAATTACCGCTCTTTTCATATCTTCTCCTTCTTGGGAACTTCCCCATATATGTTTTATCATAATAAACCTCCAACTACAAATATCCCCAAAATACCTTACGCACTCCTATCATCAGCAATTTTCTCTGCCTTTAATACGGCTCTTTCAGACAATGTATTTCTGTTTGCCACTACCAGCTTGGTATGAGCCTCAAAATTCTTATGTTCCATTAAAAGTTCGCATCTCACTGTCTCAAGTGCAAGCTCAGGCATATTGTTCTCATCGCTCAAGTGACTTAGAAAAATATGATTAACATCCTCATTCCAGAGCTTAGTTATTAGCTTACCCGAGTTTTCATTTGAAATATGTCCCCTGTCTCCAAGTATTCTCCTTTTAAGTCTAAAAGGATACTTTCCTGCTTCAAGCATTCTTTCGTCGTGATTTGCCTCAATCACCATAGCCTTTGAGCCTCTAAGACCTTCTTCTATTTCATCTGTAATCATACCAAAATCTGTACACACAGAGAGCTTGATGTCATACTTTTCAAAGCTAAATCCCAAAGGCTCTGCTGCATCATGAGGGATGTTAAAGCAATTTACAGTAAAATCATTGAAGCGAAATGGTCGATTTGCCTCTACCTTATACATAAGTTTCTTATAACTGCTGTCAAATCCCTTACATTTTGTTATTTCTGAAAGTGTACCAAGACTTGCAAATACCGGAATCTTATATTTTTTTCATAAGCATCATAAGCCCTCCTATGTGGTCTGTATGCTCATGAGTTATAAAAATTCCTTTTATGCTATCAGCAGAATCTGATAATTTCTCTACACTCTCTATATCCTCTTACAACTGATGCCGCAGTCAACAAGGATGTTATTCCTTCTGAATCCCCTATGAGGCTGGAATTACCACTACTGCCGCTGGCAAGGGTAGTAAGCCAAACATTAGCGCTTGTATCTCTATTATTCACTCCACGCTATCCTAATCTGATCTCCGTCCTTTATAGGTGAGGTAAAGTCCATATCACCTACGCCATTTACTTCAAGTATCAGCCTTCCTTTGTATTCAGTCATATCAAAGGTATAGAAGTCAAGTACATCTACAAGAAGATAGTGCATCTTGCCTTCCAGAGTTACCACAGTTCCGTTTACTATAACCGTAATGTTCTTTGCTGATGGATTGATCTTTTTCTTCAATCCGTTCATCACATCCTCTTCAGTAACAGCAGTACTCTCAATATTTCCTCCGATATTATTTTCCTTTGTTTCATCTAAAGCACTTTCCTTTTTAGAATAATCTGCAATTGGTATTGATATTGCATCTTCTCCACTGCCAAAGGTAATAGAGTCAGCTGTCTTAGTATAAGCAGGTGTGCCATCTTTTGTGTTAAAACTGATTTCATCACTATAATCATCATCAGGAAGTTCCTCAAAGCTGCCATAGTCCTCTTCCTTGGTGACTACCTCTTCCGTATAGGAAGCATTGTCAGTTATTGTAAAATTATCATATATCTTTGTATTCTCATCAGCAGGCATATTGTTAACAAGAATACCTTCATGATAAGGTAAGTCAAGCATTTCCATAACCTGAAGCAGAGTATAATAGTTCCTAAGAACAACATTATCACCGTCATCCACAGCATAGAAGCCTGAAACGAGCTTACCGTTTACCTCGGCAAGCTTAGGACAGCTAAGCTCCTTCCCATTAAACATAATATGGAAGGTATTGTCCATCTCTCTTATCTTGCTTACCAGAAGCTTTGCAGGCTCTCCTGTTGTAGATGGCTTAACAGTAATCATATCGTTCTTTGATATTGGCTTACTTATACTAACGAGTTCTCCATTTAACCTAATCTCAGCAGGTTCACCAACCTCTCCCCTTTCAACCCTCCTAGCTCCATCTAAGGTGTAAGTAATAGACTTTCCGCGTTTAGGGAAGATATCATCATTTGAAAATCCGTCTTTACTTAAAACATCATAAACAGTAAGTTTAGAGTTATCGTAAAGCTTGATTCTCTTGCCATTAAGAGTTACATAAATGAAGTTGTTTTTAGACTCATAATAGCTGTAGCATATACCTATAGGCGTAACCAAGAGAGGATCTTTTTCTACATTCTCATCAGCAAATTCAACCTCTCCAAGCACTTCCTTACCCCTAAGTGCTACCCTTTCTTCAGGCAGTCCTAAGATTTCAGATATATGAGAAGTAAACCCTCTTACCTTTCCACCGCCTCCAACTATGAATACTGCACTTACAGTTTTCCCACCATTTAGTTCCTTGATTTTATCGACTATTTCTTCGGTGATTGACTCTATGGTAGGAGAAATTGTTTTAAGAATATCAGCAGAATTCATAGTCTGTGTAATGTCCATTACATCCTTGAATTCAACTTTGTCATTGTATAACTCCCTCTTAATCCTGTCAGCCGTATTAAAATCAACAAGGCAAAGCCTTGCTATAATCTCAGTTATCTCATCTCCTGCGTGAGGAATCATACCATAAGCAATAACACAACCGTCATTGGTTATACAGATATCGGAAGTACCTGCACCTACATCTACAAGTGCAATGTTAAGAAGCCTGAACTTTTCAGGAATTGCTATATCAATAGCCGCTATAGGCTCGAGTGTGAGATTAGCCACATTGAGACCTGCATTTTCAACTGCAGCATACAAGTCATCCACAACATCCTGTGGAAGAAAGGTTGCTATCAACTCTGCATCTATTTTGGTTCCCTTATGTTCTTCAAGGTTCACCATCTGCTGTCCGTTGATATAATAGTGCATAACAGAATAGCCTACACAGTAAAAGTCAGTACCTACATCATCAGACTCCCTTATAGTCTTATAGGCTTCTTCCACACCCTTCATTTCAAGGGCATGAATCTCATCATCATGAATTACTGTATCTTCTGTAAATTCAATACAGGGGTGAACATTCACAGTCTTAAGCACACGGCCTGCAGCGGCGATAGACACTTCTGTTAATTCTCTTCCAAGCTTCGCCTCAAGCTTACCCTTCATCTTTCTTATTGACTCTGCTACCTTAGGGATGTCGTGAATCTGTCCGTCATGCATGGCTCTGGTTTCGTGCTCTGCCTGCTCTATGGCAAACACTTTAAAAGTATGTTCATCAACCCTTGCTCCTACAGTTCCAACCAAACTTCTTGTACCTATATCAAGGCCAAATACCAACTTCTCAGGTAAATCCTGCATTGTACCCTCCTCTAACAGCACTTTAATATTTTTTTTTAATCTGAACTAAAGTCTCTTCCTCAGTACCCGAATTATCTATAACTGCATCAGCAATCTTTCTAAATTCTTCATCAGAGTTCTGATTGTCAATTATCTTAGCAGCCTTAACTCTGTCTAAGCCACGATTGTAGTAAAGCCTTTTAAGCCTAACATCCTTATCTGCATAGACATACCATACCTTGTCACACTTTCTATTATACCCTACTTTTATCATAAGTGCAGTCTCTAATGCAATATATTTGTAATATTAAAAATCTTCTATCCTCTTGTCTACCTCAGCTTCAACTGCAGGATGAATGATATTATTAAGTTTAGTAAGCAATACTTCATTTCCAAAAACCTTATCACCAAGTATTTTTCTGTCAACCGACTTATCTTCTGAGAGAACTTCTCTTCCAAATACATCCACTATTTCATAATACGCCTTAGTTCCTATTTCCATTATCTCATGTCCTACTGTATCGGTATCGATGACGGCAGCACCAAACTTAGCCTGCAACAACTTAGTAACCAAAGATTTGCCTGAACCTATACCACCTGTAATTCCAATAACCAACTATCCCCCTCCAATCGATTAATGTGCATCATACCAGTCATAGCCAAATTTCACTTCAACAGATAGCTTTACCTTAAGGTCAGCAGCCTTCATCATCTCTTCCTTAAGAATACCTGCTACTGTTATTCTATCCTCTTCCTTAGCTTCTATAAGGAGTTCATCGTGAATCTGCAATAGAAGTTTTGAATCCGGATATTCTGCCTTAAGCCTCTTATTCACATTATTCATAGCAATTTTTATAATGTCCGCAGCAGTTCCCTGCACAGGCGAATTCATAGCTATTCTCTCGCCGAATTGCCTCTTCATAAAGTTATTGCTGCTAAGCTCAGGTATAGGACGTATTCTTCCAAAGTAAGTCTTAACATAACCGTCTTCTATACCTTTTTCAACCAGCGAATCAAGATATGTCTTCACCTTCGGATAAGCCTTAAAGTAATCATTTATATACTTCTCTGCATCTTTTCTGGATATGCCGAGATTTTCTCCCAGGCCAAAGGAGCTTATTCCATAGATGATGCCAAAATTTACTGCCTTAGCATTTCTTCTCTGCAAGTCAGTAACCTCATCAAGAGGAACCTTAAATACATGAGAAGCAGTTATCCTATGTATATCCTCTTCACTTTGGTAAGCCTTGATAAGTTCCTCATCTCCTGATAAATGCGCCATTATTCGAAGCTCAATCTGAGAATAATCAGCATCTACAAAGACATAGCCATCTTTAGGAATGAAAGCCTTTCTTATCTTCTTACCAAGCTCCATCCTTATTGGAATATTCTGAAGATTAGGCTCCGTACTTGAAAGCCTACCTGTGGCTGTAACAAGCTGGTTTAACTTACAGTGAATTCTTCCATCTTCCCTAATATAGGCTTCAAGGCCATCTGTATATGTGGACTTAAGCTTGGCAACCTGTCTGTAACTTAGCACCTTCTCAACTATAGGATCTTCGAGTCTTATTCTTTCAAGCACATCAGCAGAGGTCGAATAACCGGTCTTTGTCTTCTTTCCATAAGGAAGTCTCAGTTTTTCAAAAAGTATCACTCCAAGCTGTTTTGGAGAATTAATATTAAATTCCTCTCCTGCCATCTTGTAGATTTCCTCTTCGTAGTTTTTAATCAAAACCTCAAGTTCTTTAGAATACTTATGAAGCTCTTCTCTATTTATCCCAATTCCTCTCTCTTCCATCTCATAAAGAGTAGATACTAAAGGCATTTCAATGTTTTTGTACAAATCTCCCATTCCTAACGACTCTATCTGTGCAAACAGCTTTGGAGCGGATAAAAACGCAGCCCTTGCCACAAGCTTAGCATCTTCACCTGAAAGAATATCAGGATAATCGTCAAGCACAGCCTCTACATTATGTTCTGTGGCCAGAGGATTTAACAGGTAATGAGCCACAGAGAGGTCGTAAAGATTTGGATAATAGTCTGTCTTTAATAATGCCAGCTTTTCTTTGAGAGAAAATGTCACAAAGCAGGTTTCTTTACATCTGCTAAATAACTTATCCAGATTTTCCCTAAGAAAATCCAGATTAATAAACATTTCATTTTTTATGAAAGTTTCCTCACCAGCCAATGTCAGAGTAAGACCATAGGCATTTATATCAAATCCCACATATTTATTGCCACCACTTATACTATCAAAGTATTTTACAGCCTCATCTATATCGTTTATTTCAATAGTCTCAAAGCTGATTTTAGGCTCTGTTTTCTTTTTCTTAACTTCTATAGAATCAGCCTTTTTGCGAAGCTTCTCTATAAGCTGGATACCATTGTCTGATATAAGCTTTCGGATATTGCCTCCTTTAAGCTGTAAGGCAGTCTGTCTACATCTAAGCTCCCACTTTCTGCTTCTTTATTGCCACCTTCTAAATCACTAATATCTATAGAATTAAATTCAAGCGCCTTAATGACCTTCGCAGCATTTTTAAAGTCAATGTTAGTTCTTAAGTCATCTAGTTCTACGCCTGTAGTATCGATATCTTTCTTGATAGTTGCCAGTTCCTCTGAAAGTCTTGCAGACTTTTCCCCTACAAGCTCAGTATCGGAGGTCTTAAGAAGATATGAAAGGGGCGACCTGTTGATGCCAAGTTCTTCCTTCCAAAGTTTCTTTATCTCATCCAGTTCTTTCTTATCCTTACCATCAATGACCTTGTAAAGCCCATCTACAGTATGATATTTACCTATTAGAAGTCTGGCAGTAGCCTCGCCTACTCCCGGAACTCCCTTTATATTGTCAGACGGATCTCCCATTATACCCTTTAGGGAATTGACATTTTCAGGCTCTATGCCAAATTCCTTTTTGATTAGCTCCCTGTCATAGACAAAACATCTATCCGGTGCATTTACCGTGAGTTTATCTATACCGTATTTTTTATATAATTCATCTGTCTTTTCAGCAGAACTATGCATTAGCCAAAGCTTAGTATTTCATCCACCAGCTGTAAATAGTCATTATCCTTAGTCATTATAAATACAGGTATTTCTGACTTAAACTTCTCTGCCAAGGTACCACAAAAGTCATCAGCCTCGTAAGTCCCTGACATAAACTGTGCAATACCAAGGGCTTTAACCACTTCCTGACAGATTGCAAACTGGTCTGAAAGAGGAGCCATAGTCTCACCCCTGTTCGCCTTGTAATCAGGATATATCTCTCTTCTAAACGTATTTCTGCTTAAATCCCAAGTAATAGCTATGTGGCTTGGCTTTAGCTCTCTAATTATCTTTAGTAAATATTTAACAAAGCCAAAAACTCCGTTTGTATAAAAGCCATCACTGGTCTGCAAAATCTTATCATAGAACTTCTCTTTTTCTTCGATAGTCTTTGCAAATAATATCTGCCTTGGAAGACTGCCAAAAAACTGAGTGGACAAAAGGCTTGAACCGTCTATTAACAAAAGGAAATCATTATTCATGCAGTCTTCTCCTACTTTCTATCTCTTTAGCCAATTCATCTATATTGGCATAAGGATCTGATAAAATATTGCTGTCATTAAATCTGAACCTCATACTCAAATCGTTATCTATAAAAATTCTGCTTTCATTATTTTCACGAACTTTATTCTCTGCTTCCATATTCACCGACAGGCCGGTGAAAAGAACTGCCGCTCCGACTACTCCCGGAAAGGCAATTCTTCTTCTTAGCCTTTGTTTCTTATATTTTTTAATCTCTTTTCTTGACTTTTCAATGAAATCATTGTACTCGCCATGATAATTGTCAGAGGTCTCAAGTTTACCGTCAAGTTCCTTGACACAGTTAATTATAGTGTAGTAAATTTCAAGTTCTTCATTGCATTCTTTGCACGTCAAAAGATGCTCAAGCATTTCTTCTTCCTTAAGCATACTAAGCTGCCCAGCTATAAAGGGCTGTATATTCTTTTGAAATTCACTACATTCCATAAAATCACACCTTTTCCGGTTCAGGGTAATCCACACCCTTAGTATCTACTGTAACCTTGGCAATCTTTTGTTCTTCCTTAGGTCTATCCTCAAAGTCAGTCTTTGTCTCTGCTATTTCATTTACAACATCCATTCCTACAATAACCTTACCAAAGGCAGCATATCCCCCGTCAAGATGAGGAGAATTCTTATGCATAATAAAAAACTGTGAACCGGCTGAGTCGGGATGCATAGCTCTCGCCATAGAAAGAACTCCCGGCTCGTGCTTTAAGTCATTCTTAAAACCATTCTGTGCAAATTCACCCTTGATGCCGTAACCCGGTCCACCTATGCCTATACCCTCAGGACAGCCTCCCTGTATCATAAAACCCTTTATTACTCTGTGAAAGATAAGACCGTCATAAAAGCCTTTTTTTGCAAGAGAAATAAAGTTATTAACTGTATTTGGTGCAATCTCCGGATACAGCTCTGCTACAATCTTTTTACCGTTTTCCATCTCAATTGTTACTTCAGGATTCGACATAAATATACCTCTTTCTGTTTTTTTATATGATTTGGTTTAATTCACCCTAAACCTGGTACTACAAGGCTAACACATTTTAGTTCTATTATCAATCAGGATTTCATGAATTGGCCTTCCACTTCTCCTTCTTGTTATTTCCATAAGTCCAAGCTTGGTAATATCTGCTACATTACTTTTGGTACTGTCTTCCTTAAGAAAATCTTCCATCTCGTGTATCAGCTCTTTTTCCTTTGATTTCGGTATTTCAATAAAGTCCACCAAAATAATACCCGATAAATTCCTAAGCCTTAACTGATCAGCAATCTCCCTTGCTGCCTCAAGATTAATCTTCATAAAGGTGTCGGCATTGGTGGATTTGCCTGCGACCGCTTTCCCGGAGTTTACATCAATGACAGTCAGTGCCTCTGTATACTCTATAACTATATATGCTCCTGATTTCAGCCACACCTTTTTTTGACAGGGCTTTCTCAAGAGTAGTATTTACAGAGTAAAGAGCTGAAAGACTCATCATCTCGTCTTTATAGAAGAAGAGTTTTATTAAGTCGGTCTCCGAAAATCCCTTCAGATACTCTTCATACTCCCTATACGTTTCCTCATCATCTGTCATTATTTTCTCTATATTTGAGCAATTATCCCGAATTAGGCTTAAATGCTCCGGTATTTCCTTAAATATCCTCTCATATTTTACCCCATGTCTTCCCCTATTGATAATAGATATGAATTTTACATATAGGTCATAGAGTGCATCTTCAAGCTCCTTTTCTGAAAGATGAACGGCAGACTTTCTGATAATCGCTCCCGCTCCTGTCTCTCTTATAAATTTCTCTGAAACAGGAAGAAATCTATCTCTTATCTCTCTGTAGTTCTCCTCTTCTCTATATTTTGTTGAAAGATGAACTCTGTCTAGGCAAGGCTTTAGTACTGCATACTTACCCATGAAGGTAAAATCAGTTGTGAGCGAGTATGACTTAGTCTTGGTAGGCAGTTTGGCTATCTGAACCAAAATTAAATCATCTACGACCACTCTTCCACCCGGCTTCCCATTTGCATATATTATCTTCATTCATCAGACAGTGGTAAATATGCCTGAATCCCTGGAAATATCTCTACAAAGCAGGCATTTATATTCTTAACTATGTTTTCTACCCTGCCCACTATAATATCCCCTATATTGAAAGATATCTCACCGTCAACATCCTCAGATATCTTAAATTCTTTTATATCAAAATCATCTGCAAGAGCAGAAACCAGTCTACCCTTAATCTTCGTTGAAATAATTCTTATCATAAATTCCTCCACAGATAATTATACCAAATTTACGAAAAGATTTCATCTTTTTAAATAAATATAATGATTAAAAAAATTAAAGAAAAGAGGTAAACTAAAAATATGTGTTTATCTCTTTTCTTCTGTGTCCATATAATTTTTAATAATGTTATCAAAACTGTCTTTCTAATACTTATTCGCGGATTTCAAAAAACTAATTAGCTTTTCAGTCTGTGGGTGGTTGAAAATCTCATCAGGACTGCCTTTTTCACAAATTTCTCCATCAGCCAAAAACATTACCTGATTTGCAACATTTCTTGCAAATTTCATTTCATGAGTAACTATAGCCATGGTTATATTCTTTGTAGTCAGTGTCTTAATTGTTTCTAAGACTTCGTTCACAAGCGTGGGATCAAGCGAAGATGTTGGTTCATCAAAAAGTATAATTTCAGGCTTAACTGCCATAGCTCTTGCAATCCCCACTCTTTGCTGCTGGCCTCCCGATAGGGTTATAGGATACTGATCCCTCTTCTCCCACATTCCTACTTCACTAAGCTGTTCTTCCGCAATCTCGTCAGCTTCAACCTTAGGTATTTTCTTAGTTACAATCAAAGCCTCTGTAACATTCTCAAGCACAGTCTTATTATTAAAAAGATTATAATTTTGAAAAACCATTGAAGATTTTTTACGTAAGGAAGATATTTGTTTTTTGTTAATCCTCTCAAAATCTATCCTTAAATCATCAAATTCAATCTTACCCGAGTTAGGCTTTTCCAAATAGTTCATACACCTTAAAAAGTGTTGATTTACCGGTACCCGAAGGACCGATTATAGCCAAAATTTCATTTTCTTTTTATCTCAAATGAAATTCCATTTAAGATTATATTATCTGCAAAAGATTTTTAAGTTATCAATTTTAATCATTTAATCAACCTACTTTTTAGTAAATACTGAAATTTTTCTTTTCTATGTAAGCCTGAATTCTTTCAAGCACAACAATTAAAATCCAGTATGCTATCATAAGCGCAATGTAAGATTCAAGATAATTAAAGGTGACAGACGCTCGTAATCTTGCTGTTGCTGTCATTTCTATTACACCTATAGAAAAAGCCAGGGAAGTCCCTTTGATTATATCTACAAGGTTATTGAACAATGACGGTTCTGCACTAATTAAAGCCTGTGGCAGAACTATTCTTGTCATTGTCTGTACTTCATTCATTCCATGTGCATAGGCAGCTTCTATCTGTCCTCTTGGAACAGATAGAATAGCTCCCCTTACAACCTCCCTCATATATGCAGTCGTATTAAGCACCAAGGTCGTAAGACAGATAACCATTGGCGGAATCTCTCTTAGCACTGGAAAAATTGTAGGTAAACCAAAGTAAAGTAAAAATAACTGTGGCACAAGTGGTGTTGCTCTAAAAAATGATACGTAGACCGAGCATACCTTGCTTAAAACAGGTACCTTAAATTGGTGAATCATAGCCAGTATAAAGGCGAGAATAATAGATATTACAAAAACTATCGCTGTCATATAAATAGTTATCGGAAATGCCTTTATTATCGCTAATGTCACATCTAAAGTAAATTTTATATCCATTACAATTCTATTTCTACTCCTTCAGGCTTAACTGAAATATCTACATTAAACCATTTTTCTGAGAGTTTTTTAATTGTACCATCGTTTCTCATCTCGTCAAGTGCCTTGTCTACAACTTCTCGAAGCATCTTACCTCTATCACTCTTATTGAAGAAGTAAGCATCAGATTCCAAAACAGGAGTTTTACCAAGAATCTTTAAGTTATCTACCTCTTTAATTGTAATCATAGCGGATGTTTCTGCTCTAGGCCATAAATCACAACGTCCTAAAGCTACTTCCTGTACAGACATCCCTTCAAAGAACACAGGTTTTAACTTAACATTGTACTTATTGTTAAGAGCTTCTACAATTTTCTCATCACTACTATTAGTCTCACAAGATATACTCATACCATCCTTTATATCTTCTATTGACCTTAGTTCTTCATTGTCCTTCCTTGCTATCAGACAATATACATTATAAGCATAAGGGGATGTATGCTCATATTTTTCCTTCCTCTCCTCAGTCAGAGTTACCTGATTGGCTATTACATCCAGCCTGTCTGAGTCAATCATTGGCCATATTGATTCAAAGTCAATTATTGTATATTCAACCTTGTAACCTGTTCTCTTGCTTATTTCTTCCCACATATCATGCTCAAAACCGTCAATCTTACCATCCTTGTCAGTTTGAGTCCAACCCGGAGTCTGACCATCCATACCCACCTTAATTACTTTTTCAGCACTGCTTGAACTTTTGCTTGTAGCACTTCCCGAACTTTCTCCAGAGCTTCGAGTACTTGTCAAATTACCTTTATTACTGCTACATCCCACTAGTAAAACCATCAATAATAATACAGCTATTGATTTAAACTTTTTCATATTCCTCTTCTGATAGAAAATATTCTATCATTAACCTCCTCAATAAATATAGTAGTTAGATTAAGATGTTAAGCCATTGCGCAATAGTTAACTTATGAGATTGTACCATAGTAAGGCTTACTTGCCAACGAAATTTTATATATTATTTCTCAATAAACAAGTCCATTTATAGTTATTTTTGAACAAAGATATTAATTGGATTTATATATATTGCTCTATTTATTATTCTCACTAAAAATATACTCATTTTTACACTTGTAACAAGGTGGTTATTTTGGTAAAATTTATCTAATCCATGTTTTGTTGGTATTGGAAGGAGTATAAAAAATGAGTGAAGAAGAAAACAAAGTAACTGATAAAGAAGAAAGAGAAGTCGTATTAAAGGATGTGGTTTATCCTTACGAAAATGAACCCTCATACAATGAGCCTTCTTACAATGAATCTTTGGAAAAGGCAAAAAGCGTTGATATTGCTAAAAATACTTATGTATATACAAATGCTGAGGATTCTTTTAACGAAAATATGTCTACTGCCTGGTCTTTTCTAGGCATTGGTATTGCAGGTATTATATTCACTGTGCTCAATCTCACAGGCGTTTTACATATAATGCAGGGCGAACTGCAAAAAGGACTAACTCTGCTTATATTTATCGCTTTTATGGTGTATGGAATATGGGTTATAAGAAGTAAGAAGGATATGATTGCAAAGGTTGAAAAAGAAAAATCTGACAGAAAAAAATACACCGAATGGATGAAGGAAAAATTTACAGATGAGGTTCTCTCTAATCTTGGAACTATGGAAGCTTCTGCTGAAGAGCTCGAACTTCTCCAGATAAACTATATGAGCGATGAACTTGTAAAGCATTTCCCTGAAATCAATCCTAATTTTGCCGACAGACTGGCTGAAGACTTTTTTGAGGAGAAGGCCAAATAGCCTTCTCCTCAAGCCTGTTTCGGAGTAAATTCAATTTTTAATTCCATATTCATTCCTTTAGCCAATCTTTTTAACATATTTAACGTCGGATTCCTTGTCCCATTCTCAAGCTTACTTATGTCTGCCTGATTTATTCCTGTCCTCTCTGATAATTGCTTTTGAGTGAGATTTTGAGATGTTCTGGCATCTACAATAGCTCTAATAACATCAAGTTCGGGTTGTAAGTTTTTCAAATTCATTTTTAAAATCTGGATCCTTCATTTGTTCTTCTAAAAAAAGTATCAAATTTTTCATTTATCTTCATCCTTTTTGCCCGCATTTTTACAATCCAATTTAAGCAAAAACTCTTCAACAGGTATTTCGGAATTCTCCTTTTCATAAAACTCAACTATAAAATTATTCATAAATTAAATTCAAATATTATATTAAGATTATATGGCATATATACCATATGTGTCAATATTGTATTTCTCCTCTCAGATTATTTATTGTAAACAGCAAACTTCCCTACATATTAAACAAATCCTCAGGACTTTGACAGTTGTATATAAAAACACCTCTCAGGCATTGTAAAGCTTGATTTTTATGTCAAATTTTTTTGTTTTTATATATGGTATTTTTGTTATTGTGTGATATAATAAGAGTATAGGAGGTGTGACTATGAATCTGCATACATCAAAATCTAAAAATTCTGAATCATTTTATATTGCTAAGTCCTTTGCCAAGTCAAACGGAAGCACATCATCTAAGATTATCCGTAAGCTTGGTACTTTGGAACAACTCCTTGTTGAACATGGTCCAACAAGAGATGATGTAGTTGCCTGGGCTAACAATGAGATTAAGTTAGAAACTGAACGATACAGAAGCCCGGACAGTATTGATTCCTTTCCATGCCGACAGACAGCTGGGCTACGACGGACAGGTATTTTACAGGGGTGGATATCTCTTTATACAGTCTTTGTATTATAAGCTCAGGCTTAATAAAGTCTGCCGTAAATTAAAGCTAAAGTATAAGTTTAAGTATGATATAAACAAGATTCTTGCAGACCTGATTTATGCCAGAGTTTTGGCGCCTGCAAGTAAACGCTCCTCTTTTAAGACTGCATCTGATTTTTTAGAAAAACCAACCTATGAACTTCATGATATCTACAGGGCTCTTGATGTCTTAGGCTCTGAGTGTGACATGATTCAAGCTGAGGTTTATAAAAATAGCCATTTTTTAGGAACTAGGAATAATAAGGTTCTTTATTACGACTGCTCTAACTATTACTTTGAAATAGAGCAGGAAGATGGTGATAAAAAGTATGGCAAGAGTAAGGAGCACCGCCCTAACCCTATTATGCAGATGGGGCTTTTTATGGACGGAGACGGTATTCCACTTGCATTCTCTCTTTTTCCGGGAAATGCTAACGAGCAGACTTCCTTAAAGCCTCTGGAACAAAAAGTCCTTAGGGATTTTGGCTGTAATAAGTTCATATATTGCAGCGATGCAGGGCTGGGTTCGGAGAAAATCAGGTTTTACAACCACACCGCTGAACGCTCCTTTATTGTCACACAGTCAATCAAAAAACTAAAGAAAGAAGAGAAAGAATGGGCTCTTAATCCACACGGTTTTAGACGTATGTCAGATAATAAGCCTGTAGACATAACAAAGCTTGATCCGGACGATAAAGGGCTTTATTACAAGGAGGAGCCTTATATTACAAAGCGGATTGACCAGAGGCTTATTGTCACTTATTCACCTAAATATGCGGCTTATCAAAAAACTATACGCGAAAGGCAGATAGACCGTGCACAAAAGATGATTGATTCCGGCTCCACAAAAAAGAACCGCAAAAATCCTAATGACCCAGCACGTTTTATTGGTATGGAGGCTGCGACAAAAGATGGTGAAATTGCTAATATCCATCACTATCTAGATGAAAGCAGAATTAACGAAGAGACTATGTATGACGGGCTATATGCAGTGTGTACAGACCTATTGGATGATGATGTGGAAAACATTTTAAATGTAAGTGAGGGAAGGTGGCAGATTGAAGAATGCTTTCGCATTATGAAAACAGACTTTGCTGCAAGGCCTGTGTACCTTCAAGATGAAAATAGAATACGCGCACACTTTTTAATCTGTTTCTTATCATTAACACTTTATAGATATCTTGAGAAAAAGCTGGAGTATAAGTATACTTGCGAAGAAATATTGAGAACACTGAAATCAATGAATTTTGCTGATTTACAGGAACAGGGCTTTATGCCGTTATATAAAAGAGATAAAATAACAGATGATTTACACGAAATAAGTGGATTCAGAACAGACTATCAGTTCATAACAAAAAGTACAATGAAAACAATTCAGAAGCTTAGCAAAGAGCAGAAATAAAATACTAAAGACCGTGACAAACACAAAAAACGTTGTAACCCACTATAGATAAGGGTTTTGCAACGTTTTTTGTTTATAAAAGTGTCAAAGATGGGATTATATGGCATATATACCATATGTGTCAATATTGTATTTCTCCTCTCAGATTATTTATTGTAAACAGCAAACTTCCCTACATATTAAACAAATCCTCAACTTCTTCTTTGGTAAGCTTATTGATAAATACCTCTCCTGCTTTAATTACAGAATCAGCTAGGTTCTTCTTTTTCTCCTGAAGCTTATATATCTTCTCTTCAATAGTTCCCTTGGTTATAAGCTTAACAACATTTACACTATTCTTCTGCCCTATTCTATACACTCTGTCAGTTGCCTGATCTTCCACGGCAGGGTTCCACCAAGGGTCATAATGAATAACCATGTCAGCACCTACAAGATTTAATCCGGTACCGCCTGCTTTTAGAGAAATGAGGTATACATCACGGTTTCCGTTGTTAAAGGACTTAACATTTTCACTTCTCTGTGTAATAGGAGTAGAGCCATCCAGATAATAATAACTGATTTTCAGCTTCTTAAACTCTTCCTCAATAATATTTAACATAGATGTAAACTGTGAAAATACGAGAATCCTGTGTCCTCCTTCAATGGCGTTTTGCACTAATTGAAGCAAGAGATTTAACTTGCCTGAGCCACCCTCATAGTTTTCCACAAAGGTAGAAGGATGACAGCAAATCTGCCTAAGCCTTGTAAGAGAAGCAAGTATCATCATCCTGCTCTTTTCAAAACCATTTTTATTGATTTCACTGTTTATCTTCTTCTTCATATCCTCAAGATATGACATGTAAACTTCCTTCTGCTCATCCGTCATATCTGAAACCATCTTCCTCTCTGTCTTTTCAGGAAGTTCAGAAAGTACATCCTTCTTCATTCGCCTTAAAATAAATGGTTTTATGTGGAAATTAAGCTGTTTAAGTGCTTCTTCACTTTCAAATCTAACCACCGGCTTTTCGTAGAGATTCACAAACTTTGAATGTGAATACAGGTATCCTGGCATAAGGAAGTCAAATATCGACCAAAGTTCAGAAAGATTGTTCTCGATAGGAGTACCTGTAAGAGCAAACCTATGAGCAGCATTTAACATCTTTACAGCCTTTGCATTTCTACTGTTAGGGTTCTTAATGAACTGTGCCTCATCCAAAAATGCAGTATCAAAGCTTATATCCTTAAGAAACTCTATATCTCTTCTAAGGATTGGATAAGATATAAGTACCACCTGATATCCTTCACAGCTTGCAATGAGGTCTTTTCTGTCATTAGGATTACCCAAAATCATAACCACGCTCATTTCAGGACAGAAATTCTCTATTTCATCCTGCCAGTTATAAAGAAGTGATGAAGGGCAAACCACGATGAAAGTGGCATTCTTATTCTTTTTCCAAGTATTTGCCATATAGGTAATAGCCTGCAAAGTCTTACCAAGTCCCATATCATCAGCAAGTATTCCTCCAAGGTAATACTTTGCCAGAGAACTAAGCCATTCAAAACCAACCTCCTGATAAGGCCTGAGGTCTGCCCTTATAAGAGAAGGTATCTTAAGCTCTGCATTTTCAGGATGTTTAATCTCTTCTATGAGGGCTGTAAATGATTTGTCGGCTTCGATGTCATAAAGGCCCTCATCAGCAGCCTGACTTAGATAAAATGCATAGTCAATAGAGGTATATATCTTGCCGTTTGTGATACTACCCTTGTTAGTTCCTATCTTCTCAATCAATTCACTGAGCTTAGCTAATTCCCCACCTTCGGTAAGGTCAATAAAGCTGCCGTTTCTAAGCCTGTAAAACTTCTTTTTTAATTTCAGACTGTTGAAGAGGTCTGTAAGTTCATCACTTGAAATTCCCTCAAAGTCAAAATCTACTTCAAGCATATTGTTATCACTCTGAACTCTAACTGAAGTCTTTACTATCTTAGGTGGGTTTACCTTAAGTTTCTTAAACTGTTCAGAGTAGAACAATTCATATTTATCAACCAGATAAGAGGTTATTTTGAGGAAATCATATAGACTCTTCATCACTTAAATAAAAATACTGTTCCTCCCTCGTAAAGCCAAATGACTCTATATCCTCAAAACACTCCGCCTCGCGGCTAGGCTGCCTTACAATGAGTGCTTTTACATCAGGCATCTTAAGGAAAGGATTGAACTTGTATTCACCATAAGCGGTAATAACTTCTAACTTAATTCTTCCATAACCATATCCATATATATTTCAAACTTAACATTTTCCGTAATATAGTTATCTTTAAGTGCATTAGGAATTGTAAGTGAAAAAGTTTCGTGAATTCTAGGTAGAACCACATTCAAAAATCTTTCCTTTTCTTCTCCTTCAAATACGAGGGTATCATCTTCTCCGTCACTAGGTCTATGGTAAAAAGGCAGGAAATGCCTTATAAATATCCTGTCAGGATGATAGATGGCATTGTCATAATAAAACAAGTTGCCTCTTTCATCCAAAGGAATAATTCTCTCCTCATCCCAGGACAAAATGACTGAATCATCCTCATCTGAGAGATTGAGATAGAAGTTAAGGTCAGGCTTTCCCATGATAAATTTTACATTTTCAAAGCTCTCCTTAGCGAAGGTAAAATTAAATGGAAGCTTGATTATCTTAAGCAGCCTGAGAAGCATATGTCTATCAAAGAAAATCTCTGATTTTGAAAAAATACCAGTTGAATTTCCCTTACCTACAATCTCCTGAATGTCAAGAATTTCACAAAGAAAGTCAAGCACACTCTCAGACTCGTGATCATGGCGGTTTTCTCCGGGAAAATAAGAAGAAGTCTTTGCAGAGGAAGTAGGCTGACTGCATATATGAGTCAGATAAAGACTTTCTTATGTTCTGTACCTTATACAATCTGGTACTTCCGGCTGATATACTAACAGCAGCCTTGACCGGGTGTCCGCCTAAACATAAGCATCAAACCTTAGACCAAAGCCTTATCGAAAATATCATGGAGTCCACCATATGGTCATATTATCAAAATAATCCAGAATTCTTGTATTAATCCTTCTTTTTCTCCAGACTCAATCTTTTGCTGCTTTCTTCTGTCTGAATAGTCATTTGCACAGCACGTACAGCTACAACTTGTCTTGCAGGCATAGGATTCTTTCTGCTTCGGCAGTTACACTTATACTCTATATTCTCCAGGAGTTTGTAATATCAATATCTTACAGTATAATCATCATCTTCCCTGAACAATAGCCCTATAATGCTCCTTGCTTTTGAGACTTTGATATACTAACGCAAAAGCTTTTGAAGAATAGTACACTCACACCTCTGTTATAAGTACTTCATCTGCGGCGAGGTTTTTAGCTTAATGCTCTGTTTATCTCTGACATATTCTCCCTCTAAAAATAAAATTAACCACTCGAATTCAAGTCCCGTATCAACATTATCCCGAATTTACTTTCTACTCCAAGTTTGCTCTCGAGAGAACATAACAAAAGCATTGGGAAAATCTCAAGCCTTCCTGCCAACATCAAAGATTAATACTATTTTTGAGATTAGAAAACTCTGAAAAGATTCCCGGTAGATCCAACTTTTTCACAGTCCCCGGACCTCATATTGTTAAATCTAGCCGCAACTGCCGTAAACTTGTTTCAAAATCAGCAAATTATCAAGTGCTACGATGAGCGGCAGGTACCCATTATGACATCGAGATAAGATACAAAGATGTACATTTGCATTTCATTATGACTCAGGTGTTCAACTGTTTTCCATCCATCTTAAGTATTTTGATTACTCTTTTGATGAATCATTCCTACAATTTCTTTCTTAACTGTTTTCACATATAACCAGTATTCTTGAAACCTTCATACCTCCACCGGTGCTATCCTGCACAGGCTCCTATGGAATAATCATTACAATAACAAACTTAGAAAACATCGGCCATAGGTTAAAGTCTGCTGTTCCATAGCCTGTAGTTGTTATTACAGAGGCTACTGAAAGAAAGCATAATTGTATGCTATAATAGAGATTTTCAGTGTCCCCCAGTTAATAACTATCGCTAACTGCACCAAATACAATGATGAGGTACCATTTAACCTCCTCAATATTAAATATCTCCTTTACTTTCTTCATTGCAATTAGGAAGTAAACATTGAAATTAATACCAAAAGGAGCATAAAGCGACAGCTATTATTGTCTGCTGCGGCATAGTGTGGCCAGCTGGCAGCTGTCATTATGGATGCTAGCCGCCAGTCTCGCAGTATGAAGGTTGTACAGATAAGAATCAAATGGGTTCATCCCTGATAAAGAAGGATGACAAACTGTACCACAGTCAGTTCCAAAGGTAAATCTTGTCAAAAGATATGATGCTGCAGTCTTTCTTTACGTTTGGAACAAGCTTTGCCTACAGAAAGATCCCGGCTCTCTGCCCTCATAAGATGCATATCAACTCCGCAAAAAGAGGTAGGGATTGCAAGATAAATGCAAGTACTCCCATTCCACCTATCCAGTGTGAAAAGCTTCTCCCAAATAAGTATGCAGCTGGGGTATGAGGAGTCCAGGGTCAGTGATTACACGATCCTGTAGTTCTAGCAGAAACTATCTCAAATAAGGCATCTACAAAGCGTTTGCAGCACGCCTGTTAGACAAATGGAATAGACTCCAACAAGACTTATAACTATCCAGGCCATAGAGCAGACTGATAAAAACCCTCTCTGGCATAAAATCTCTTGTTTGATGGCTTTTAAGTACACTAGACCACCTGCCACAAAAGGAGAAGCGGTGAGCAGATAAGAAATGCATATCCTTCTTTCTCCGTAAACCAGCAGTCAATTGCAGGCAAAGAGCAAAAATGCTCCTTTTCAAAATTAAGTACCCAGCCCATAATATAGGCTATAATCCAATAATTCATCCCTTATTCCGCAATAATATCATCTATGCCACTTTAAGTCCGGTATTGGTAGTGATTATAATTACGCTGTCTCCTTTTTGACAATATCCTTACCTGAAAGTGTAATAACCTCGATTATTCCTGCAAATAGCTGCAACTATGACATTAGGCTTTAAGTCTCAGCTTCTCAAAGTGTTGTCTTGGTTATCTTAGAGTCTGATTTTACAAGAAATTTCATGGCCTCTGCTTCATTGTCAAGAGAGCTTATACAAAGGGTTTCCAGCATTGCTGCCCTTTGAATTCTGCATCGAACGTACATATTTTACATATAATGTGAGGTTATCTTCTTAGGTGCAACTACTGAGCCAATCGGAAGCTCTCTTATAACCTCCTCGAACTCAATTTTATTTATTTTAGTTATCGATTTGGCTTTGGATACATGATGGGTGTACATCGAAAGCAGGATGTTCTCCTCATCAATATTGGTAAGTGTCACAACAGCATCTGCATTCTCTATCCCTTCCTCAAGTAGGATTCTCTTATCTGTGGCATCACCATGTATAATTATAGCTTCAGGAAGAAGCTCTGAAAGCATTGCGCAACGTGCTTCATGAGTTTCGATAATCTTAACATCTATCTTTGCCTTAATTAGCTCGAGGCAGAGATAATAAGCAATATACCACCACCACAGTTATAACATTTTTAATCGGCAGCTACACCCACCTTATTAAAGAAGTCAAAGGGATCCTTAAACTTTAAGATACGGAAGGGTATCTCCTCCTTAAGTACAAAAGGTACCAGTTAGGGTATCTCTACCTTTCCGTTTCTGCGAACCATGCACAAGTACATTTCCCGGAGTATTTTTTGAAAAATCTATGAGGTTCATACCATCAAGTACTGAGTCTTTTCCAATAGTAAGTGAAATCAAGTTCACTCTACCCTTGTAGAATGTATCGACCTCAAAAGCTGAAGGGAAATGAATAAGCCTTGCTATTTCAAAGGCAGCTATCCTCTCAGGGTTGATAGCCATTGAAAGTCCAAGTTCCTCTTTAATATAGTTTATCTCTTCGTGAGTACTGAGGTTCCTCACTCTGGCAATAGTCTGACAGTTACCCGCCTTTTTTGCCATAAGACAGGAAAGAAGATTAATCTCATCCTTATCAGTAACAGCTATAAGTAGGTCTGCCTCCTTAACTCCCGCATCAAGTAAAATCTTATAACTGGTTCCATCACCGCTTATAGCCTGTATATCAAGTATATTGATTGCGTTTTGTAAGACTACATTATCCCTGTCAATCAGACATATATCATTCTTCTCGACACTAGTTCTCTTGCAGCGCATAACCCACTTTCCCACAGCCAACTATTAATATTCATAATCCCATATCTCCTAAATTATTAACTCTCCCATTAGTAAAACCTACAATTTTCAGTGATTTTAACATCTAAAGTTTCCCGATGTAATCACCTCATTGTCAGTAGGTACATTAAAAATGTTGCCAAGGTGTTATCGGACATACGCCCCGTTATAACAGAGGTGACTCACTGGTGTGGGTTTTGCCCAATGAGGATTAACAAACCCCAGGAGATATGGGATTATGAGCCTGGTTGGCTGCTGCGCTGAAACACCAGTGTCGAGAGAAACTGACTGTCTGGTGTTTGAGGAATAGTCTTACAAGCTGCCAATCCTGCTGCTTGATATACAGGCTGGCTGTTGATGGGCTCGGTGTAATTTATGACAGGTGGGCAGACACTGTAGCTGTTGCAACTGGACGGATGTTCTTTCCTGTCTTATGACAACGAGCCGAACTGCCGGGTAGTCTCAGCCCACGAAAGAGATAAACCTGTGGGGAACAGACTTCGTGGCTATCAACCGGAAGGGCTAACTACTTACAAGTGAGGCGAGACGTGCGGTCTACAGGCGGAGTCAGTTCACGTGGAAAGATCGATGCTGATGGTGAACTCATGAATTTTTTCAGCCTACTCGGGGAAAATGGCAACCAGTGTTGAAAGGCAGAGGGCTGAGATACCTAACATTGCTGGCCTTGGGAGGTCTGCCTGCTGTGTCTTGAGGTTTGAGGTTCGCTGAACTGGCTGTGGGTGGTGTAACCGCGAAGCTCGGTGCATCGTTGTAATCGGTGTGCCTTGGTCTGCTCGGCTATTGGCGAGACAGATGTTGGTGTCGAAACAATGACACGTTGCAATGCTGACTTCTTTCGACTATGGTGCCGGTGACAGACAGAATCTGCCGAAGGGATGAAGAGTGCGGACTGTTTTGCTGCAATGACGATGAGGAGGCTATCACCTTTCGACCATCGGCAATCAAGCCAAATCAATGGGGTGAGTTCGAGAGGAATATGAAAACTCGTGTCAATACCTGAAGATAACCTCACATTAAAACATGTACGTTGTGCGAAATTCAAAGAGACGGCTGATGAAACGCTGTATGGGCGGAGACGTGAGTGGCAGCAGGCAGACTCTGGGCAACAGGTGGCATGAGCTGAACTTAAGCCCAATGGTTGACTGACCCCGAGAATAATCGGTTGACCCACCTTCGGAGAATGAATATTATTCAAGGAAGGCGGCGAGGCTCTCAATCACTGCATGCCGGACTTCGTGGCATGAATGTGTGCGGAATGGGGATGGTGGTTATAACCTATGGGCTGGTGCTGTTACGAAGGGCATTTTTGTCTTGTACTAAATTTTCCGTTGGTTTACGGAAAGAAAGAAGGATGCATTTCTTCTCTCTGTACTTGGTGATAATTAGCCAGCAAACTTTCGTCAGGCAGATTTTATGCCGAAGGAACCCCAGCTCAATGCGCGACGGATGATTAAGGGTGGGCGCGTTCCGTTGCCAGCGAGCATTATGACTTTGCGGACAGTTTCTGACTTTACGAGGATCGATCGTCACTGCGGAGAAGCTTTCACTGCTAATGAATGAGTGGTCAGAATGCTGTTTATGCCGGATCTACCTCTTTGGTGGAGTTGACCAATAAATAACAGCAGACGAGCCGGACTGTGGCTGTTCAGGCGTGGCGCATCATATCTTTACAGACTGCAACAGATGAACTGTTTGTTGATCGCTGCTGTCGAGGATGCCTGTTGATTCAATGTAACCTTCGTTGCTACGAGAACTGGCGACTGACATCGCGGCGGCTGCTGACTGTACGGCAATTTATTAACGTGTTGTCGCTTTGATTATTCGGTGTTTGCGCTGGTTAACCGGAGAAACCGGTGTTGAGGTTAAATGACACCTCATCGTTATGTTCGGTGCGGTTGGCGTGGTTAACTGGTAATGCTGACCCTGTACGCAATAACCTTTTTAAATGGCCTCTGTTTCGCTGTTCGAGCGGGCGACAGACGACGCCGGCCGACGCTGGTTGTTCGTGTGACGGTGCTGGTCGCGGGGCGGCGAAAGCCGCCGATGAAGCCAGCGCGGAGTTTCAAGTACTGACTGTATTGAAAAAGTGAATATCAAAATAAGATGGATGGAAAAATAATTGAAGACACTCGATTAACCTCACTGATATATCTGCCTCAGGCTGAACAACATGAACGACGCGGGCTGGTGCTGGTGGGTGCGGCGGTTATGACTGCGACTAATATGGAATCGGGACTTGAGCGGACCTACCGAGGGATCTTGGGCATGTTGACGGGCTTTCCCAGTAACGTTGTTCTCGGGCGCGGCTTGGAGGCGAAAAGTAGATTCGGATAATCGATGCGGTTGCAATTCGGTGGTTGATGTGTCGAGACAAATAGGCGTTGATTAAAACCTCATGCGGTTATAACGAAGGGTATTATTTCAAAGCTTATAGTATGTCAGAGATCTGAAACAGACTGTTCGTTCGGAAGGTGGATACTGCTGTGAATGAGTCCTGAATATGGTGGTGTGTTTGCCGGGCGGCATCCGGCGCTGGCGGCAGCGCAGCTGTAATGCGCATAAATGACTGTTCGAACGACGGCTGGGCTGGTCTGGAGAAAAAGAGGACTGAAATTCTGGATTATTTGATAATATGGACTTATATCGGCCAGACAGCGTATTTCAACGGTATGGCGCAGTACCAAGGCGGTGTCGATTGAGCCTTTGTTCATTGTAATCAACCGATGGTGGCTGGGCACGGGGCGCGTCTGACTATGCGGTCGGCCTGTTCCGCGGTAGACTTTTGTTATTTTCCCGGAAGCAACGATGCTGGTGATAACGACTTCTTTGGTCTTGATTCAGGGAATTGTGGAGCGAAGTCGCTGTTGAATCGAAGGGCACTAACGACAATCTTCTCCGAACTGGCAAACAATCGAGCTTCATTGTTGCAGCTAAGCGGGAGGCTTCAGTAACTATCGTGAAGCAGCGCTTGTGTCTCGGTGGTGGTATTTGTCACAGGATGACGTTGTTCGCTGGATGAAGAGCAGCTGGTGACGTGCCGCATCTATCATCCTGACGAGATGACCTGTTTCCTGCTGCATGAACTGGTGAACGGAAAATGACCATTTGAAAGGAAGAAGAAAGGAAAGACCACAGTAATTCTACCTAAGTCACGAAACTAACCTGTGCGCAGATAACTATGATACGGAAATGGTGATATGTGGATATGATTGAGGAGAATGAGTTGAGATGTGCCGCTTGTGGTGAATACAGGATCAATCAGCAAGATGCCTGATGTAAGCACTCGTGTGGTGCTGCAGACGTCAGTATCAGTGGCTACGAGGGAGGGCTGTGTTGCAGAGTGATAGAGAGAGTCTGTATGGAGCTCACTCCAATGTATCCTGGCTGATGGTAGTTCTACTCTGGTTTAAGAAAACCCACCTGAATGGACTCGGTTGAAGTTCAGGTGGCTGACGCGGCAATTTTCAGTGGGCTCGGACACGCTGATCTTAATTAGGGATTTTGGGCAAGGCGGCGGCTGACGCCGCGGTGGTGGCTGGCTCGAGCGGGCCGATTGAGAAGACAGGAACCCAACGAGGAGCAATCGTCACAAACGAAGCAGATATGCCTCTGTTCTGCCATTTATCTAAGTCGGCTGCTGACGCTGTGTTTACATCGGCTCGACCGTCATTAAAACTCCCTCCGCTGAAAGGATTAAACGTCCTGAGCAAACCGCAACTGCTGTATGAACGGACGAACGCCCGTCGGTTGATTTGAATGACGGTTCTGCGGCGAAACAATTGCAGCGGAGGGCTGCTGGCTGATGATATGAGGACTGGTGAATTGCGAGCTGGCTGCGTCGCGGAGAACAAGGCCACTGAAATGGTTTGCCACCATCACTGGCTGGCTGGCGGGATGGAAATTTCTGTTCACCAGGTTATGCAGATGACGAAAGAGACTCTCATTGCAGCTGAGATATCGAATGATGCTGTCGATCGCAGAAGAGGCTGAAGTTCTTGGATATGGCTTTGATGCTGCATTTTTTGGTGAGGGCTGATTCGATGAAACCCCGGCGTGAAATGCCAAAGGCACAAAATGACCAAATGCTGCTCGCTCGATTTCTTTCTTGCAGGCCTTTATCGAACAATCTTTGAACTTTGGTCGACTGTTGTTTCATATCTTCCGGGAGATTTATTCATTCAGGGACGTGATCTCTGCAACCGATGATTAAATTTGATGACGCCAACAACGATTTCCACGTAAGGCTTCATTTATTTTTTTGAGCAGTCGAAGAGGATGTGCTTTCTGAACTCTGAACGGAGGCGGTTCCGAATATGACCGGATGACGGTACATGCGCGGTGTGAAGGCAAACAGGAGAATCGGCAAAATGGTTTGAAAGAGCAGGATGCTGGCTGCGGGCAGGCAGGCTGCTGTCATCCTTCTGCCTTTGTGAGCAGTGGCTCGGGCTGGCCAAATGCTGGCTCAGTGTGTGAAACGCCGTTGAGGAGGAACGAGGATTCTGCATCTGTCGTTAGTATTGTTGAGGAAGGAGACCCAGAAGCGAAATCAGTTGTGTGTGCGGATGGCTACTCTGTGCAGTGGTCTTGAGTGATCTCTGTTTCTGGCTGGGCGGTACCGGACAAATGAGCCGAACATGATTGATGTGACCGCGGGTGGACTGCCGTGAGCGGGCGGCGGGCGGAGGTCGGCTGGGAGCCAGGGCGAAGGAAATCAGTGTAAAATGTTGGCTTTCCTCAACCAAAAACTGAGAGAGGATATATGAGCAGGAGAAGGAACCTGGTCCTCAGTGGGCTGGGGGTGTTGTCAGCCAAACGCAGGGAAGTTGATTTGGTGTGGGGAGGTTGCTGTTTGTCTGAGGCTGCAATGTTGATGTGGCTGTGTGTGCATATGTCCATCTTTGTTTGCTTTATAAACGAAAACGCGAGCCGCTTATCTATGGTGGGTTACAACGTTTTGCTATTGTTATTTCTGCTCTTTGTAAGCTTCGGTGTTTTCGTGTGCTTTGTATGGACGGTAATTCTTAGTCACTTGTTTCGTGTGAAATATCGCGTTGTTTAGCTTTTATGTAACGGCATGAAAACTGAAATCGACAGGTCGGTGTTCGATCGTTCCTCAATGTTTCTTCGCGAAATATGCTCCGGCTTTCTCGAGATATCTGCTCGTGTTATTGACAGGCAGATGAAAAAGTGTGCGCGCGCGTATTTTTCGTCTTGACACAGGCTGCTTACGGCGAAATCTGTTTCATGATAAATGCCGCAGCTCGCGTTTGGTGCCGTCGTCGTCAGCGGTCTGTGCACTGCGTGGCCGGGTCGTACTGCGTTGGTCTGGCTGCGTCTGGATGGTGGATGATGGCGGTGCAAATGTCTTTGATGGCGACGCCGATGCTGGTCGTGGTTTTTGCATTCTTTGGGCCAGAATCAATCGTCTTTGTGCGCGACATCTGCTGCGCGGCTAACAATTTTGATGACCATGTTGGTGAATGGTGAGCGGTCGGCCGCTTTTAATATGGGCTCACTCGCGTAATGAGCTCGTCCGGATCAGCACGCGGGCTTGATATCTGACGGCGTCTGAAGGCTGCGACAGTGGATGAAGCATTCTTCTCTTCTTTCTTGGACACGATTGACTGACGACAAAGGAGCGTTCGGCGATGATTGGCAAACGATTTTCTCCATCGCACGCCAGACCAAAATCCCAGGTTTATTCCAGGCTGAAATGCTCGTTAACATTCAGGCTCTGGTGGTCCGTCTCGCCCATCTGTAGGGCAGGGCGGTGCTCCGCCGTACTTTATCTCTGTTCAAGTGATTGAACAAAGACATGACCCTGGTTCTAAAAAATGACTGTTTTTGAGCACTCACAGTCTTCTGCGCTCAAAACCTGGACATCAAAAACCCTGGCAGATATCATGAGTTCATGGGTTGATTTTCTAAATCGAGATGCGTGTAAGAGGGCACTGCGGGCGCCAGAAACTCGGCGCCGTCGAATGCGTCTTGTTTCATCATGGCAAACATGGCTGGCGGTGCCGAACTGTTAACCTGAGGCTGCAATAAAAGACGGCGCTCGTATCGCCTGTAAAGCACCGTCGTGGCTGTCGACGAGATCGTGCTGTCCGGGCTCTTTTCTTTGTGACCATTCGGTTCTGGCGGTCTCGTTGGCGAACGGCGTTGGCCATCATTCGGCAAGGACAAGCCTGGCTACGGCAATCTTCAGATAGCTTTCCGTTTGACCGGCAGGGACTGCAGCAAATGATTCGGGGCTACGGGTACAGTACCTCGTAACCAATTATGGTCACCTCCCTATCTCTTAACACAATAACAAAAAATATATATAAAACAAGGTTGACATAAAAATCGAGCAATGCCTGGTGTTTGTTGCTCATGCAACTGTCAAGTCTGTGAGGAGGCTGGGCTACAATGAAATGATGCGAGATACAATATTGCAGCCTGTCACATCTTGTGTTGGTGTTATGAACTGAACAGTTGATTTATGAGGGCATTCAGGCTGTTCGAAGTTTTGCTGGGGCCGGATTGGCAAATATGAACAGGATGAGATAATGAAAAAGGTGACTCTTTAGAGAACAATGAAGGATCGAACACAGGTAGTTTAAACACAACCCGAGCTTGATGATGTGGGCTGTTGAGTCTTGAGGCATCTCAAAATCTCACTCAAGCTGGTATCAGGAGGACGAACTAATCGAGCGGACATAATGGCGAAATGGAGCTGAAAATTGATTGGCTGAAATGGTGTGATTAGCACTCGAGACTGCTCTGTCGTATCTGTCTTGTTCGAGGAAATAACAATTCATCGCTCTTGTTGAAGGATAAACTCTTGATGGAGACATAATCTGTAATTTTCCTTCATCCGTTCGGGCAGTGATCGATTTTTGTTTTCGGCAGCACGATCGCCATCATGCTTATGTATGGCCATGTTCCAGCCACGCCGCCAAGCGTGAGCCAGGCGGGTTAGTCACGGTGTACCGTTATGTGGGGAGCATGCCTGATGAAGATGACACCGGCCTGCGGCTGTGGAAAGACCGGGCGTGGTACGGTACTGGATTATCCTCGACGTTGTATGCATGGGCGGTGCAGCGGTATCGGCGCTTTTGCTTTCAGATTCGTTGTGAAGGCTCGTTGTATCGGTTCGACACCGTGAGGACGACCGTCGCTGTTGACTGTAATGTGTTGTCGTTGCGCTGTTCTTCTTCGCTCATTTTTTGCTGCTCGCTTCAGCCAGCAAACGTGGTTGAATGGGCCCGGATAACCGCAGCATTACGGTCGAAAACGGTATATTTTGAAGGGGCGTAATGAAATGGGCGGCTGCTGCGTCGATTATCTTTGTTCAAAACAATATAAATGGACGTTGTTAAAATGTATATGAGTTCGTTGACAGCTCAAGCCTTACTGGTACAATCATGAGACCAACTGGCGCGATGACAGCATCAATCAACGCTGTGTTGTTGAGGATGACATGATGAGATATTTTTGTCGAAGGAATGGTTTAAATCGACAGCTGTATTATTGACCCGTTGGTTTACTGGTGGGCGGTAAAGGTGATTTGACGAGTACTCGAGCTCTGGAGGACTAGGAATGCTGGCGCAAAGTTCAGGCGAGAAAAATGATTAAGGTGGTGGTGAACACGGGATTGGGTCAAGCGATGAGATATTGGGTGTTTCGGTTTCGGCATGATGTGTGGGGAAGAAATGGCGCCGTACAGGTGGTGCTGACCAGTTGACTTTGAATCGTATGACAATGATTGACTCGGTTTGAGCTGAATAACAACCAATCAGGCCAACTCTGACTGAAGGAAAGGCATCGAGCATACATGCTGCTGTCTGTTGATCTGATAACGGAAGGACAATGAACGGAATCGTGAAGATATCAAAATGGTATGTTAATGTGGACAATAATGAAGAATGACGACTGTAACAATAATGCAATGGATGAAACACTGTTCTTTGAAGGATGTCTGTGGAAAGCAACAGGACGTTGTGAGTGGCCTGGGCTGGGCGCATCATCTGTGACCTGGTGGAGCAACAGATTGTGATGAGCTCTGTTTGAGGCTCTGTTCTCGTGGAAGTGATGGTGGGTCTCAGTTGAACGTACTCAGGCTGCCTGTCGCGCAACATTTTGGCCTGATCTTCTGTCCCGCCAGTGCTCTGGCTACGTGTGATGTGAGGTGTGAAAGACTGCTGACGCAGATGTGCTGGTTGCAACTGATGACGAAAATTCAAGTGTTTGCTAGAAAGTGGATGATTAGTGTGTGAAATGCATCAATTTGGGGTGGTGGTACGGCTGTGGTCGCTTCGAGGCTCGATAATCAGCTGCTGGAGCCGTGAACTATTTGAGGCTCGGTGGTGGTTGATGATTGAGATGGTTACAGGAGGATAACGAAACAAATGTCGCGTGAAATGTTGCGGTAATTTTCAAATTCTTTGACAATGAGACTGATGGCGAGTGTTACAGAGGCTGGGTGTGACGGAAAATACCTGGATGACTTCGACGGTGCCGGAAACAACGGTAATGAAGAATATTGAAGAAGGATCGGTATCTGTCGAGGCCGAAATGAGGACGAAACGGCGGTGCCTGTTCTGCTGATGAACAACGTCTACTTAACGGTGGTCTTAAGCTGATGAACGACTAAAACAACCATATTATATTACTCGTAAATAATTATACATCAACTTCCAT